>Ga0315288_10009623_pt1 | contig 12172 bp, 8 predicted proteins | sample YL17G11_20_MG_FD_203454 | JGI IMG/M metagenome (GOLD analysis project Ga0315288, IMG submission 203454) | Sediment microbial communities from Yellowstone Lake, YNP, Wyoming, USA - YL17G11_20 | ecosystem: Environmental > Aquatic > Freshwater > Lake > Sediment | place: USA: Wyoming | collected...
CTGCCATCCTCCTCCAGAAGGCGCTGCGCTTCCTGGGCTGCCTGCACGCCCAAGGGCTGGTAGGTTTCGCCAAAACCCGGAAGGATCCGGTATTTGCCTAGAATTAACCGGCGGTAAGTATCAGCCAGATTCAACCACGCCTCTCCATCCTCAGGCCACTCGATCACCTTTATACGAGCAGTTTCCAATTCTTCCCAGCGTTCCTGTCGGATCAGCCAGATGGAAAAATCATCTTGCGGGCCTGGCTCTAGATTCTCCCACTTCCAGCGCACCTGATGTCCTTCAACCTGCCCACCATCAGGCATCGCTCCAATCGTCTCTTCTGAGGCCGGGAAAGGTAGTTTAACCACCAGCTTAGCTTTACCGATCGATCCTGCCCAGCCCGCTCCAGTTTGGAAGACATAGTGAAGTGCCGTGCCTACACCACTGATATCCGGCTGCGCCCACAACACATAGTAGACCTGGATAATTGTTTCCTCCCCTGCTGCGAAGGTTACGGGAAAGCTTGCCCAGGGCAGCACAGGTTTATCCCCCCCTTTTGGGTTGGGCAGCTCGCTGACACTATAATCCAGCGGCTTTCCATCCACAGCTACCTGGAAACTCTCGATGCGCGGGGCAACCTCCCCAATATGATTCTCCCATTCATCGTTTTCCAAGGCGGAGGCCAGCGGGAACCAGGCGATCATACTCACCGCTTCACTCGTGGGGTTCGTCATCGTAAAAACGGCCGTCACTTCTGCTACAGATAGTTGCCAGATAGGAATAAGCGGATTTTGAAGCTCATACGCCATAGGGTTGAACTTGATGGCAGCGCGATCCCATTCCGTCGCCTGGCGCACATTGAACACCACCTTCTCAGCCGACATTTGGATGGGTGTTTCTTCTTTAGGTTGGATGCTGCTGCCGTCTGGGAGGATCGGCTGCACCCCCACATCCGCCCTCGCCGGTGTGGCCACCAGTATGCCAAAGAGAATCCCCGTCAGAACCAGTCCGCAACCAACAGAAAGTATTCCTGAAAGTCTGGTTTGCTCAAACATGCTTCATTCCTCCTCTGGACTGACCCAGCAGGCGCCTTTTAATTCCATTGCCTCTTTGCCCCCTTGCACCTTTGGGTTAAGTTTTTTGTTTTTATCCCCAATATTGGATCAAGGCTGGGTAGCGCGGCATATTCAAAGCATCCATCACCGCCAGGTTCCACCCCACGTGCAAGATATCGTGGTCGCGCAGGAAGAAGAGCACATCGATCACGTTCATCTTACCGCCCCAGGGGACCTCGACCAGGAGGTTGCTGTCAAAGGCATCGCCCGTCAAATAAGTGAACATCTCCTGGTCGATGCGCTCCACCTCGCCCAGAAGCTGAGCCTTGCTCAGGGATTTGTAATGCTCCACCCCTATATCTTTGAATTCGAGCTTTCCAGTTTTTGCGCTCTCAAAGTAAACCAGCTCCACGTAGAGGATATGCGCCAGGCTCTCGCGCGGGGTATCGGCTTTGCGCTCGGGTATGTCGACCAACCGGTAATCGTATTGCTCTTCCGGCAGGAGTCTGTAGAACTCCATCAAGAGCTGGTGTTGGGACCAGCGTAAGGCATAGAAAGTTCTGACTTGAGGGTTTTTGATCGCAGAGATATCCATGTTCATATTGATCCGTAGCAGAATCTAGACTGGCTCTGGAACTTTCTCGAATTGCCGGATCAAATCAACGATCAGTCCGGCTGCATTTTCGATGCTGAGCTTGCCTGTATTGATGACGAGATGGTAGATGCCCGCATCGGACCAATCGACGTTATAGAACCGCTTTAAGTAATCGGCTGAAGCAATATCCCTTTTTTCGATCAAATCTTGGGCAATCCGGCGGGCTTCAATAGAATCACCAAAGCCTCGCCTGGCAATCTCGGGATCGCTGCGCACCCGCATGATGCGCTCCTCCAATGGAGCTTCAACGCGCACATGGAGGACATCTGCTCGATCATGCAGGATCACCTGTCCACCGCGCCCAATGATGATCATGTTGCCCAGCTTATACGCCGAAGTGACCGCCTTTCGCACAAAGGCAAGCGCCTGCTCTTCGCTGAGACTCAGATGCTCTGAGATCCGCACCCCATCTTTATTTTCAACCCAAGTGCTCATTTGAGCTACCGTTCGCGAACGCACAAACAGGCGTTCGAGGAAATTTTGAGTTTTATACTGGTCCTCTGAGTAGTCCACGATCTCTTCCTCAGAAAGACCGGCCTCAAAGGCTGCTTTAGCAAGGATATTCTTATCAAAAATCCGGTAACTGATTTTCTTGCTGATGATCTCGGCAATCTCATCCCCACCGCTGCCGTACTGACGAGAAATGGTGATAACAGACATGGCACTCCTCTCTTTCTTTTACAAGCCTGAAAACAAAAGCCCGCCACATCGGTTGGCGGGCAAGGGGAAAGTTATGCTGGCACAGTGTGGTTCCCGCCTGCGGTGTGAAGGCGTATGGGATTGGCCGAAAGGAATGATCAATATCAGCAGTGTTAGGGCGGCCAATCACTCAAGCAATTCGCAGGCTGGACTATAATTTTTGTCAATCCACCTTTAGCGAATTGCGTGGAGACCAATCCACTACTTGATTTTACTATAGCATATAACCACTCAAAATTCAATAAACAATTTATATTCTTACCAGCTTTTCGCCTAATTGATACGCCTGCTGCATGAGCTCGGGATGCTTTTCCGCATCACCCACATCGCTCAGCGATCCATAAACCCAACCTACAATGTCAGCTTGCAGAAAACGGAACATCGTTTCAAACGTATGAATGGCGTTGATGGCTCCCGAAGTATAGAGATCGCTATCCCCGTAGGTGAGGAGGATGCCGACCGGTTTATCCTTGAAGGCCTCGGGCTTGAAGTTCCACAAGGCATACCAGCGGTCGATGCAGGTCTTGAGCTGCGCACTGTAGGTAAACCAATAGATTGGGCTGGCAAGCACGAGGGCATCTGCAGAGAGCAGCTTGGCGTAAAGCGGCTGCATATCATCCTTGAGCACACACGCACCGGTCTCTTTGCAGAAATCACACCCATCACACGGGCGCAGGTCCAGCCCATGCAGAGAAATACTTTCCACTTCTGCCCCGGCTTTCTTTGCCCCTGCCGCCACCTGGTCTGCCAGCACCGAGCTGTTGCCTTTCTCCCGCGGGCTCCCCTTTAGAATAAGAATTTTCATCGTCAGAGATCCTCCTTTGATCTGAAAAAATCCTCACCCAGCACAAATACCCACACAAGAGCGTTTCATGTAAAATGATCTTGTTTTAAATCCTGGATATCCTGTCTATCCTGTTAGATAAATAATTTTGTAACTGCTCAGCCATAAAGGCTGATGAACTTTAACATTGCCAAAAACATAAAAGCCGGGCAAAATAGATGTATGGAAACCCTGCGCTTGCCAACCGAGGAAGAAATCCGAGCTGCTGTACGACAAGGCGAAGATTCAGTGGTTGCATTAGTGAGCAGCCTGATCCAGGTGATCATGGTTTTGGTCGCCAGGGTGCAAGTGTTGGAAGACCAACTTGCGAAGAACAGCAGCAACTCAAGCAAACCACCATCCAGTGATGGATTGAAGAAACCATCGCGTAACCGTAGTTTGCGTAAGTCCAGCGGCAAGAAGAGCGGTGCGCAAACAGGACATCCGGGACATCGGCTAGAAATGGTTGAGAAGCCAGATCGGATTGAACGCCATCGCATTGAGCGATGCTCGCAATGTGATGCTTTTTTAGAAGAAGTGCCGATTGAGCGCATTGAAAAGCGGCAGGAATACGAACTGCCGCCTATGCAGTTGATCGTAACCGAACACCAGGTGGAAGTGAAGCACTGCCCGAACTGTGGCCGAGTGACCACGGCTGAGTTTCCCGCCGGCATGACCCAACTGACACAGTATGGACCGGGTTTCAAAGCCCTGTTAACCTACCTCAACCAGAAGCACTTCATCCCTTTAGAGCGGGTGAATGAGTTCTGCGAAGACATCTTTCAACACTCGGTTGGCGAAGGGACAATTGTGGCGGCCAATGCCCAAGTTGCGGGAACGGTAGAGCCAATCAATGAGCGAACCAAACAGTATTTGATTGAGACGGAAGAGACCGTGCACTTCGATGAAAGTGGGCTGCGAGTCAACAAGAAACTGAATTGGGTGCATTCTGCTGGTACCCAACGAGCAACTTGCTATCATGTGGACGCCAAGCGTGGGCGAGAAGGGATTGATCGTGCCGGAATATTACCCAAGCGAACGGGTAAATGCATGCATGATGGTTGGGGGCCCTATTACGACTACCAAGACGCTGATCATGCTGCGTGTAACGCTCACCATTTACGCGAACTGGACTTCCTTCAGGAACGCTACCCGCAAGCATGGGAGGGCGAAATGGCTCAATACCTGGTGACAATCAAGAAAACGGTGGAAGAAGCGGTTGCCCAGGGGTTATCTTGCCTGAGAGGGGAGCAAATCATCGTTTTTGAGGCTGGGTATGACGAGTTGGTGAAGCGGGGATTGGCTCTTAACCCGGTTCCAGAAAGGCCACCAGGAAAACGAGGCAAGCTCAAACAGCCACCTCCCAAAAATTTATTGGATCGTCTGAGAGACCACAAGCGGGCTGTACTGGCTTTTATGGATGATTTTAAAGTGCCGTTCGACAACAATCTGGCCGAACGTGATATTCGCATGGTCAAGTTGAAACAGAAAATCTCAGGATGTTTTCGCTCTGACGATGGCGCAAAGGTTTTCTGTTTGATCCGAGGATATTTGTCCACCGCTCGAAAAAACGGTGTCAGCGCTTTTGAAGCACTGAAATTGGCAATGTGCGGTTCACCTTATGTCCCAGATTTTCTTCCGGCTCTGCCGGAAAGGGTCTGAGCAGTTACATAATTTTTTTAGAATCCGTGATATCCGTGTTGATCCGTGAGCTTATCCTTGTTTTCCGTTCCGCAGCGCAATGATCTCCGCCAGGATGCTGACGGCGATCTCTTCGGGCGTCTCGGCCTCGATCTCCAGCCCGATGGGGGAGTGAACTTTATCCAGCACCTCTTCCGAAACCCCCTTTTCAGCCAGCGCTTTGCGGCTCATCGCCCAGCGCCGCTGCGAGCCAATGATGCCGAGGTAGGCGTAGGGAGCATCCAGCAAAGCCGGCAGCCCCTCCACGTCCACGTTCATCCCCCGCGTGGTCAGGACGATATAGGTCCAGGGCGTGATCTTCACCCGTTTAGGCAGGTCGCTCATCGGCACAGGCTGGTACTCGTCTGCCCCAGGGACGGCTTCGGGCGTGCAGAACATTGGGCGGTCATCGCTGGCGATAACATAAAAACCCAACCACTGGGCCAGATGCACCACAGCTTTGCCCACGTGCCCTGCTCCAATCAGCAGCAGAACAGGCTTGGGTAAAATAGGTTCCACAAAGATCTCCAATTGACCGCCGCACACGCCCGGGTCGCCGCGGGCTGGATCGGCCATGTTGTAAGCAAGCAGGCGCGGCCTCGCTTCGGCAATCACCTGCCTGGCTTCGGCGATGACGCGGTTTTCCACCTCTCCCCCGCCCACGGTGCCCAGGATGCGCCCATCGGGGTAGACAAGCATTTTGCTGGTAGTGTGGCGCGGTGTGGAGCCCTGGCTGCGCACGATGGTGCACAGGGCGGCAGTCTCATTGCGCTCTTCAAGCTCAGCAATGGCGTGGTAGATAGAGGCCATACCTTTAATTAAACCACAGAGACCCAGAGAACACAAAGGTTTTGACGAATTAACCGTTGGCAGTGACAGAGCCTGGGATCATTTCTCTAACCGCCAGAACGTCGAAAGGTATGGTGGAGCAACCTGGGTGAAGTGCGCCCAGGAGCCGGGTTCAGGATCCTCGTCTGCTCTCATCCATTCCCACAACCCCAGCAGGACGAAGCCGTTGGATACCAGCGTATTCATCATTGTGCTCAGGATGTGGCGGAACTCGTGAGGGCTTGTGAGTTTAACTTGCGAGCCGTCCGGCTGGTCCACATCCCAATGTGGAAAGCGTTCAGACAGATCTTCACCTTCCCGGTACAAGTCTTTGAGGGGGTAAGCATTTCCATCCCATTTTTCCTCATCAATCGAATGCACAATCGGGTTGGCAAATTGTAGGAAGTAGATTCCTCCTGGCTTGAGCACTCGGGCTACCCCTTGGAAAACGAGTTCAACCGAGGGGACAAAATTGATCGAATAGACCTGCCAGACCACATCAAAGGTATCGGCCGCGAAAATGGAGAGATCGCGCATATCTCCCTGGATGGTTTTTGTGCTCAGCTTGTGGTGCGCCGCCCCCTGTCGGTCGCGTTCGAGCTGCACATCCGATAGATCCAGTACGGTGACATCAGCTCCCAGCAATCCGAACGCCACCGAATCCTGACCGCCGCCGCTAGCAAGGCAGAGTACTTGCTTCCCGGCGACATCTTTCAGCACGCCATAACGATAGACATATTGAGCTGCCTGTTCGCGGGTGAAATCCAGGAAAGGTTTTGAGTATTCCACATTGGCGCGCGCCAGTGCGTTCCAACGCTCGCGGTTGGTCTTATGGATATCGTCCATAGTGGTTCTCCTGTTCTTATTAAATTTAAACCACCAAGACACGAAGATCACCAAGAAGAACGAATGAAAACCCCATTAAAAACAAAAAACTTGGTGAAACCTTGATATTCTCGGATTCTTGGTGGTAATTGGTTTTATTCCTCCAGCAATCCCAGCACCGAGGGCAAAAGCTGCTTCTTGCGGCTCACCATCCCCTCCGCCAGGTAAGTGCCATCCGGCTGACGGGGATAGGGCAGGTCATCCAGCACGGGCGGTGCGCAGACCGTCACAAGGCTGCTGCGGTTATCCACGACATCCGTCACCATCAGCATGGCAAAGTCCAGCCCGCGCTGCTGGCGTAGATCATCCAGCGCCCCCCGCAGCGCTTCCAGGTGCTCAGCAAGCTGCACCAGGTTGGTCACTTCCACCTGAGCGATGGCGAACTTCAACCCACCTGCCTCGTAAAGCTTCAGATCGGTGCTGACGATCTCCTGGGGGTGACGCGCCTCCAGTCCAGAGCCAGCGCTCAGCACCTGCTGCCCGAAACTTTGAACGGTTTCGCCTGCCAGGCTGCCGCTGCGCACAAAAGCCCAGCGGCCCAGGCGCTCGGCGGCGCGGCGATCACGTTCGGTGGTGGTGGGCGAGGTGAGGATCAGCGTATCGGAGAGCAGCCCCGCCAGCAGCATTCCGGCGAGGGCGGGTGGGGCACTCAGCCCGGCATCCTCGATGCGCTCTGAAACCAGGGTACTGGTGCTGCCGACAATATCGACCGTAAAACGGATCGGAATGTGGGTGGAGGCATTACCCAGGCGGTGATGGTCGAGAATTTCGATCAGCTCGGCCTCCTCCAGTGCGCCCAGGGCCTGCCCCGGCTCATTGTGATCGACCAGGATCAGCTTCAGCCGCGGCGGGTTGAGTACATCACGTTGGTGGCTGACACCAATATAGTGGCCTTTTTCATCCACGATCAAGAAATCGTTATGCTCCTCGCGCAGGATGCGGTTCAGAACATCGCGAATGCGCACGCTGTGCAGGAAACGGGGGACATCCGTATCGCAAGCCTGCTTGCAGGGTTCATCCAGGATTTCGCTGATGGTCAGATCCTGGCGGCTGAGGTGCCGTCCCACCAGCTGGTTCAGGTAACGGTACAGGCTGAAGCCGTCGATCAGGCCGTAGGGTGTGCCGTCTTCGTTCACAATCGGCGCAATGCCTCCCGTCCGGGCGGTGATCGTCCAGGCATCGCGCAGGGGGCTGTCGGGATGAGCCGTATCCAGGCGATGGGTGACCGACTCGAAGCGCGGCGAAGCATCGGCCAGGAGCAAAGGCGGGTCAAGCTCCAGGCGTTTGAGGATCCAGGTGGTCTGCGGGTTGACAGCACCCGCCCTGGCCGCTAGGGCGTCCGTGCCATCGCGCTCGCGCAGCAACCAGGCATAGCCCAACGCGGCGGCAATGGAATCGGTATCTGGATTGACATGTCCGATGACATACAAGCGACTCATTTGAAACCCGTGAGGCTCCTGGTGCTCAAGCGCTCGCGCAGCTTGCGGGACCGCCCCACCAGAGATTCCGCATCGCTGGCAGCCCCGCGCAGGCGGGCAACTTCCGCAGCCCCTTCGAAGTGTTGGGCCGCTTCTACCAGCGCACCGCCCAGCTCGAAGTGCTCGGCTGCCATGATCTTATAATCAGGATTGTCATGATCCGCCAGCCACAAAGCCACCGCCAGATGGTAGCGGGTGCGGTTCTTGACCGGGATCAATCCGTAAGCTACCTCGCGCAGCAGCGAATGCTTGAAGATATATTCCTGTTCTTCCGAATAGGGGCTGTTGGCCTTGGGAAAGGCCAATTCGGCCCGGATTAACTGGCGCAGCGCGTCCTGGATCAAGCGGTCGATGACTTCATCGGGGATGGCCACTAAAGGCCCGGTGCCCATGCCCTCGGCCACACGCGCGGCTGCCACCACCGCGCCCACCCAGAACACGCGCCCTACCACCGAAGCCAGCAAAGCCACGGAGCGGGCTTCGCGTGTCAGACTGTCCAGGCGGGCCTGGAGCATCACCCGTAACGAATCGGGGGGATTCGAACGCAGCCGGGCTAACATCTCATCGCTGGTGAGGTTTTCCTCGTGCAGCCCGGCTTTCACCAGGCTCTTAGCCATTTCTTCCATGAAGTATGGGTTGCCGTCTGTGCGGTCTGCCATCTCCAGCAGGACTTCATCGGGCAACGAGCGCAAGTCCGGATAAGCCGCGGCGACGATCGCAGACTCTACGGGAAGCGCCTCGAGCTGGATGATGTAGGCAACGTTCAGCCAGCGCGGATGCTGGCGGGCAAATTCCAGCCTCGCCCCACACAGGATCATGAGCTGCAAGGGGGTATCGGAAGGCTCGAAGAGATGAGCCAGCAGCTCCAGGCTGCTGCTGTCGGCCCACTGCAAATCGTCCAGCAAGAGCACCGTAGGCCGGTAGGCGCAGATACGGCGCAGCAGCTCGCGCGTCAGCTCGAAGGCGCGCTTCACCCGCCCCAGGGGATTGCCTTCAAAAGCAGCCAGGAACGAGCTTTCGGGCCAGGAAAGGCCAATCAGGCTACCGATCAGGTGGGCAGCCTCGACGCTCGAAGCCGGTCCCAATTGGAAGCCCCACAGGCGCTGGATTTCGCGCATGAACTTTTCGCGGGCCACTTCCACCGGGTCGCTGTCTTGCAGCCCGAAGCGCAGAAACCATAACGATTTCCACAAGAAGAAAGGCACCTGCGAGGCCTGGGCCAATGAGCGGGCCGACATGAGCGTCACACCTGTATCGTTGACCTCCAAAGAGCTGGTAAATTCCATCAGCAGGCGTGATTTTCCTAAACCCGCCTCTCCTGTCACCAGCACCATGGTGGGCTGGTCGGCCTGAATGGCCTGTTGGTAAAGGGTAGTGAGGCGGTCCATTTCCAGATCGCGGCCGACCATGCAGGTTTCCAGGCTGTCCGCACTACGGTAGCGCAGACGGCTGGGCTGGGGCATCACCCCATCCACCATATAAGCCTGGACAGGCTCCGTCTTGCCTTTGAGCTGCAGCGGGGTCGCCAGGCGGCGCACCTGGAAGATGCCCCGCACCAGCCGGAAGGTACTTTCGCTGATCACCACCGTTCCAGGCTCAGCAAAATTCTCCAGGCGATTAGCGACATTCACCGTATCCCCCATCACCGTGTATTCATTGCGCAGTCCCACATACCCCGAAAGCACCGGGCCGGTGTTTACGCCCACCCGGATGCGCAACTCGCTGGCCCCGGGATGGTCGGATTCTTTAGCATATTCCTTCATCGACTCCTGCAAAGCCAGGGTCGTTGTAACCGCCCGCTCCGCATCGTTCTCGCCCGCATAGGGTACGCCCCAGACAGCCATCACGGCATCACCGATGTGCTTGTCGATAAACCCCCCGTGCGATTCGATCACCGTATCCAGCCTGAGCCAGACATCCTTGATCAAATCGCTGGTGGTTTCAAAGTCATATTTTTCCGACAGGGCGGTAAAGCCCTGCACGTCTGCAAATAATACCGTGGCAAAACGGCGTTCTTCGGGATAAAGAAAAGTAGGAAGTGGTGAAGTCATGATTTATTCGTGTCCTGATGTACTATGCAAAACCCGCCAGACTTTTTCAGGTGTGAGCGGATTATCGAGAAGTTCTGCCCCGCAGGCATCCAGGACGGCATTGCCGACTGCCGGCGCCACACCGTCCATGGGAATCTCGGCGACTGCCTTGACCCCAAAGGGATGGGTAGGCTCGAAGGTTTCGACAAAGATCGTCTCTAAGGAGGGCGTTTCATGGGCGCGGAAGATGTGATAGGTATTGAAGTCGCGCTCGCGCGCCCGACCCTCCCCATCATACCGCATTTCTTCACAAACTGCATACCCCAAAGCCTGCACCAGGCCGCCTTCGATCTGCCCGGAGGCAGTCAGCGGGTTGACGATCACCCCCGAGTCGACCGCCATGACCAGCTTATCGACCACCACCTGGCCGGTTTCGAGATCCACCGTCACCTCGGCGAACTGGGCGGCAAAGGGCGGCGGCGACACAGGGGACATATATGAAGCAACCGCCATAATCTGCTCCTGGTCGGCGTGGTGGAGGGCGTGGTGGGCTATCTGCGCCAGGCTGAGACTGCGCCCATCGGGGGCCAGGGCCATGCGATCCATCAGCCTGATTTCTTCTGGGAGTACACACGACTGAGAAGGGGGTACACACGTAGGTGTACCCCTACTTTCCTGATTGAACAAACGGGCAGCGCGCTGGCGGATGCGCTCAGCCACCTGCTGGGCGGCGTGCGTCACCGCCGTCCCGGAGATGTAGGTGGTGGAAGAGGCGTAGGCGCCCTTGTCAAAAGGCGTGAAATCGGTATCCGATGAATAGGTAATGATATCATCCAGCTCTACACCCAACACTTCGGCGGCCATCTGCGCCAGGACGGTATCGGAACCGGTGCCCAGGTCTGTAGCGCCGATCAGGAGGTTGAAGGAGCCATCGTCATTCATCTTGAGGCTGGCTGCGCCCATGTCGAGGTACGGGATAGCCGTGCCCTGCATCACCAGCGCCGCCCCAATCCCGCGCCGGATGTAGGGGCTGGGTAACCCAGCCCCTACAAATCCACCCGCGTGCCAATCAGGATTATTATATTTCTGGTCCCAACCGATGGCGGCCCGCCCCTGGCGCACACATTCCTCTAACCCACAGGTCTGGATCGTCTCGGGGCGCGGCTCTCGACCTTCGCTCCAGGCCATGCTGAAGGGATGCAGCTCCCCAGCCCGCAGGGCATTCTTCAGGCGGAATTCCAGTGGGTCGAGGCCAAGCTGGCGAGCGATCCTCTCCATGTGGCGGTCCAAAGCCCAATAGCCCTGCGGAACACCGTAACCGCGATAAGCCCCGGCGGGCGGGTGGTTGGTATAGACGATATCGGCCACAAACTGGATGTTCGGTTTCTGGCGGTAAGGTCCATCGCCCACATACAACGCCATCGACTTGTGCCCGGTGTTGCCGGTCACCGTCAGGGCATGGCAGCCATAGGCTCCGGTGTCGGTGAGTACGTGCATGGCATTAGCGGTCAGCGTGCCGTCCTTGAGCACGCCGGTTTTCATGCGGATGCGCATGGGATGGCGCGAGCGGGCAGCGATGAACTGCTCCTCACGCGTGGTCTCGTAGATCACCGGGCGGCGCGTGGCAATCGTCAGGTGGGCGGCAACATCTTCGATCAGGATCTCCTGCTTGCCGCCAAAGCCACCGCCGATGCGCGGCTTGATCACCCGGATGCGCTTGACCGGCAGCCCCAGGACGGGGGCCAGGATGCGCCGGGCATGGAAAGGCACCTGGGTGCTGGTGCGGATCACCAGGCGGTCGTCTTCGTCCCAATAGGTGAGCGCCACGTGCGGCTCGATATGCGCCTGCTGCACCTTGGGCACCTCATATTCTTCCTCAAAGACAAAGTCCGCCTCAGCAAAACCTTTTTCCACATCGCCAATATCGATGTCGATGTGGGCGGCCAGGTTGCGCGAGGGGTCCGATTCGGCGAAGTTAACATATTCCGGCTCATCGTGCAGGCGCGGCGATCCGGGCTGCATGGCTTGCGCCGGATCGAGCAAGGTGGGTAGAGGCT
>Ga0315288_10009624_pt1 | contig 12171 bp, 8 predicted proteins | sample YL17G11_20_MG_FD_203454 | JGI IMG/M metagenome (GOLD analysis project Ga0315288, IMG submission 203454) | Sediment microbial communities from Yellowstone Lake, YNP, Wyoming, USA - YL17G11_20 | ecosystem: Environmental > Aquatic > Freshwater > Lake > Sediment | place: USA: Wyoming | collected...
CGCGGCCCACATCTCAAGCACCCCTCGCTCCTCAGGACTCAACGTCACTACCGCTGCCTGTCGTGGCATGCCACACCATACCACATCCCGCCCCGTCAGAACAGAGACTAAGGAGACGCGACACTAGCCAGGTACGTCCGAAGCGGATGACGCCCTTCCTCCGAAGGATAGTGGCCGCTCTGGAGCGTAACGAGGAGGTGGAATCCTGCCCAAGGTGCAGGAGTGTCTTGTGGTGATTAGGTCAACGACGATCGACGGACTCCGTCGGACTCGGCGCAAGGATCTGCGCAAGAGGCCGTGTACCACCCAGCCGGGGATCGCAGCGCGCCCAGGTCGCGGAGCACACCTTCGCTCGCTGGGAGGACCCTAGGCCAAGGCTCCTGGAGATGGGTCCTGCTGAGTCATTGGGAGAGGAGCGGCCCAAGGCTACGTCCAGACCGTCACGGCCGTCGATGTGACGACCGGGGGCGGCGCTCCGGAACTCCCGCCAGGAGACGGCGCGCCAGGCGGTCGAGTGGGCCCGAGGTTGACTCCCTCTCGCGCTGGCGTGGCGTGGAATCGAGCAAGCACTCCGCTCACCCGCTGCCGCCCGTGCAAGAGGAACGCCCGGGCGTACGTGCGGACAGGAACAAGCCCGTCGCGCGTCACCTCATTGTCGCGCCTACGGTCCGGGAGCCGGTAGACGTGGACGCCCCTGGGCGTGACCTGTGAGGAGTAGGAGCTGCACGCGAACTGTCTCCAGCTGGCGTGCCAGGTGCTCGCTCAGAAGGCCGGTGGTTAACAGCAGGCACCACGACCAGTCTCTGACCCGACTTTGAAACCGCTCGAGACAGAAGGCGCAACAAGAGGGCATTAGGGTCTGGTTGGGGTGTCGCGTGGCATCACACCTTCCCGCTTGGGGGAGGTCAGTCGAGCTTCTCGAGCCTGCGCGGGGAGGCGATCTTGAGCGCGTGGAACACGGGAAGCAGGGAAGCGGGGATCTCGTCCCGCATCCGGTAGCGCTCCCCGTTCGGAGAAGCGATCGTCACCGCGCGCAGGCGGGACAGGTCCTCGAGGACCGCGGTGAACGACCCTTCCCAGCCCGCGTCATCGAGACGTTGCTTGAGGACCGTCCGCAGGAGGAAGGCGAGGAAGCACACGACGAGGTGCCCGCGGATCCGCTTCTCTGTCCAGGGGTAGATCGGCCGCAGCTCCAAGGGTGTCTTGAGCGTGCGGAATGCCTGCTCCACCCGCCACAACCCCTTGTACGCCTGCGCCACGTCCGCGGTGGACAGAGCCGTGTTCGTGCGCAACACCCACTTCCCGTCGTAGCGGGCGTCGCTCTCGATCTTCTCCCGGTCCAGGGCCACCGTCCCGCCCTCCGTCTTCACGTAGCGCCGCGCCGCTCCCCGCAACAGGGACCGCGTCGTTCCCGAAGAGACCACTTCCTCCAGATGCTTGACGATCGCCTCCCGTTCCCGCGCGTCCTCCTTGGCCGCCTGCGGGTTGTGGCACACGATCCGCCGGTCCTCTCCTTCCTCAACGGCCACTTCCTTCACAAGGAGCGTCTCCTCGATCGCGTGGTAGCGCCCGGCGCGGGACAGCGCCTCCTGGGACGCTTCGTCTCTCCGCATCCGCGTCGCCAGGATGTACTCGAGCTGCGCTTCCCGCAGGGCAGTCACCGTCTGTGCGGAGACCATCCCCCGGTCGGCGCAGACGATCACCTTCTCCACGCCCAGGGTCTCCTTGAGGTAGCGGATCGCTTCCTCAAACGCTCTCCGATCGGCCGTCGCCCCAGGAAGGACGAGGTGCGCGATGGGCAGCCCTGCGCGCGTCACGACGACCCCCACCGCGAGCTGGCGCCGGTCTCCGCGGTGGTCGCGCGAGTAGCCGAACTGGGCCCATCCCTCAGGGTGACTCCCTTCCAGGTAGCTTGAGGTGGTGTCGAAGTACACGAGGTCCGTCCCGGTGAACAGATCCCGCTCGTGCAGGAACCAGGCCCGCTCGATCGTCTCCTTCTTCGCGGCGAGAACGTCCAGGGCGTGGTAGAGGTCGTGCAGTTCCACCTTCTCCAACCCCGCGCCGTACACGTCGCAGGCAAAGCGGAACGCGGCGCACTTGGAACCGGGATCGACCAGGCGGTGGAGGATCATCAGGTACGCCGCCTGGGAAAGACGACCGCCTCCCAACGCCTCATCCACGAGCGGTCCTACCGTCTCTCGCCACACCCGCCGCCAGACGAGCTCGGGTCCCCACACCTGGGTGTTCACGGTCATCCCCTGTTCCAGGAGGAGGGTCGTCAGGCGGGCGTAGCGGGCGGCGGTCTCCACCAAGCCGGAGAGGTGCTTGCCCAGCCGCGGATCATCCTTCCGGCCGAGGGTGGACAGCACCTTCTGGCGGGAGCGGCCAGCGAGGCGTTGGCTCTCCACCAGTTGCAGGTAGGTGGTGACGCTGCCGTCCTTGTTCTTTCTGTGCTTCTCGCGGATGAACATGACACCAAGACACTAGCACAAGACACTCATCCTGTCAAGCACCCCTCCCGTCAACGTGGCACCACAGATCGCTCCCCAACCGACCCACAACAGGCCTCAACGCACGTACCGATGCGATTGGGTTCCTGGCGGAGAGCCGAAATCCGTCAAAGTCGGGACAGACGCCCCGCCGGCGGGTTTGGCCTCTCCGCAGGTGTCTGAGGAGCGCAAGACGCGACTGAAAGGATCCTAGGGAGTGCTCAACAAGTGGATCTCCATCCGCGAAACGACGAGAACCTGATGTCCCTGGCGGGACCTGCTGCACGTCTTCTGCGTCACCGACCCCGCCTCGGCGCCAGCCGCTTCGGAGGGATCCCGGCGGGCGCCTTGGCCCGCTGACGTCGGAGCCGCGACCTGTAGTTGAGCAGATCGAGCCCCCGCTCCGTACCTGACCGGGGCGAGGCTTTGACAGCTCCTAGCAAGGACGCTATGCTTAGTCTCTCCAGGCAGCTCGCGGCGCGCGGTGCAAAGCCCCGCACTGCAGGAGGATGGCAATGGAGGTCCTGAAGGTCGCATCCCGCTCCAATCCGAACTCCGTGGCCGGAGCCATCGCCGGCGCGCTGGAAGAAGGCGGCGTCGTCGAGGTGCACGCGATTGGCGCCGGGGCCGTGAACCAGACCGTGAAAGCGATCGCGATCACACGCCGCCTCGTGGAGAAGCCCGGCGACCGGCCGATCAGGGTGGTTCCTGGGTTCATGGAACTGCGCATCGCGGGGGAGGACAAGACGGGGCTCCGCTTCATCGTGGAGAAGTAGCGGCCCGCCTCTCGGTATCGCTCATGCTGAAACGATCGGTGACGGAGTCGATTGCCTCGGCGTGGCAGACCCTTGCCCTCCCCGAGGTCCCAGTGGAGGTCCGGCCGTCGGAGCGCCCTGAGTTCGGCGACTTCACGACGAACGTCGCCCTGCTTGGGGCGAAGGCCGCGGGAACATCCCCAATGACCCTCGCGAAGAAGTTCATGATGGGGGCGTGGAGCCTCGACGATCTTGCGCCTGCAGAAGAGCGCCTCCTTGACCCAAGGATCTTCTCCAGGATCGAGGTCGCCGGACCCGGATTCATCAACCTTTTCCTCACACCGCGTGCTCTTCAGGGCGCCCTCCGTGAGATCCTTCGCGACGAAGCGCGGATCGGTCGGTCCGACGTGGGACAGGGCAAGCGACTTCAGGTCGAGTTCGTCAGTTCGAACCCGACCGGGCCGCTCACCGTCGGCCACGGCCGCCAAGCCGTCCTGGGAGACGTCGTCTCCTCTCTCTACGGCCTCGCGGGCTTCGACGTCACGCGCGAGTACTACTTCAACGACGAGGGGAGGCAGGTCGACCTGCTCGCCGAGTCGCTTTGGGCCCGCTACCGCCAGGCGCTCGGCCACGACGCCGCGATCCCCGAGGAGGGGTACCAAGGCGACTACCTCGTCGAGATGGGGCGCGACCTGGCTCAACGGCTCGGCGACCGCTTCACCGCGCTCGACGCCCCGACCCGGGAGCGGTTCAAGGAGGAGGCGGTCTCTCGGATCCGCAGGTGGATTGAGGAAGATCTCAACGCGATCGGCGTCGCGTTCGACGTCTTCGCAAGCGAAGGCGACCTTCACCGCGCGGGCAAGGTCACCCGCGCCCTGGACCTCCTCCGCGAGCGCGGCGGAGCCTACGAGAAGGACGGCGCGGTCTGGCTCGCGGCGGAGGCGCACGGCGGGGTGAAGGATTCCGTCCTCCTCCGGAGCGACGGCCGGCCGACCTACCTCCTTGTCGACATCGCCTACCACATCGACAAGTACGAGCGCGGCTTCGACCTCGTCCTCGACATCCAAGGCTCCGACCACCAGACCGAGCAGTCGTCGATGAAGGCGGCGATGCGGATCCTCGGCTACCCCGAGGAGTTCCTCCGCTATGGGATGCACCAATTCGTCAGCCTCAAGGAGGGGGAGGGCGTGGCGCGGATGTCGACGCGCGCCGGACGGTTCGTCCTCCTCGGCGATCTCCTCTCCGAGCTGGGGCGAGACGTCGTCCGCTTCTTCCTCGTCGCGCGCAAGCCGGAGGCACACCTCGAGTTCGACCTCGACCTCGCGCGTGCCCAGTCCCAGGACAACCCGGCCTACTACATCCAGTACGCGCACACGCGGATCGCCTCCGTCCTTCGCAAGGCGCCGGCCGTCGCGATCCCCTGGGCCAAGGTCGACCTCGCCCCGCTCACGAGCCCGGCGGAACTCTCTCTCGTCAAGGAGCTCGACCGGTTCCCGGAGCTCGTCCTGGAAGCGGCGCTCGGGTTCGCCCCGCACCTCGTCGCTGAGTACGCCCTCGGCCTCGCCCGCTCCTTCCACGCCTACTACGCCGACCACCGCATCCTCGGAGAGGAGGAGAGGGTCACCGCCGCGCGGCTCGCCCTCCTCACGGCGCTCCAAGCGACCTTCCGCCGGTCGCTCGACATCCTGGGCCTCTCCGCTCCGGAGGCGATGTAGTGTCCTGGATCGATCGCCTGCGGAATGGCCTCCGCAAGACACGCTCCGGCCTGACCGATTCCGTGTCGCGGGTCCTCTCTCGCGGGGAGCGGCTCTCGGCCGAGGAACTCGACGAGATCGAGGGGATCCTCCTCGGGGGGGACGTGGGCGCGAAGATGACGGCGGCCCTCGTCGAGGGTCTCGCCGAGCGGTCCCGGCGGGAGGGACTCACCGGAGACGTCGCTCTCGCTGCGCTCAAGGACGGCATGCGTGAGCGCCTCGTCGGGTCGGAGCGGGCCGTCTCCCTGCGCCAGGACGGAGAGCCGACGGTCTTCCTCGTCGCCGGGGTGAACGGGTCGGGGAAGACGACCACCGTCGCCAAGCTCGCCGCCCGCTACCGGAAGATCGACCCGGAGCTTCCGGTCACCTTCGCCGCCGCGGACACGTTCCGCGCCGCGGCGATCGAGCAGCTCGGCGCCTGGGCGGAGCGGGTCGGGGCGGACCTCGTCCGGCACCAGCTCGGCGCGGACCCCTCGGCGGTCGTGTTTGACGCCCTCGACCACGTCCGCAAGAAGGGCGGAGTCCTCTTCATTGACACCGCCGGCCGGCTCCAGACGAAGCACAACCTGATGGAGGAGTTGAAGAAGGTCGAGCGCACGGTAGAGAAGAAGCTCGGGCGGCCCTCCGACGAGCGACTCCTCGTCTTGGACGCGACGACCGGGCAGAATGGGATCTCCCAGGCAGCGGCGTTCCACGAGGCGGTCGCGCTCACAGGCCTCGTCCTGACGAAGCTCGATGGGACGGCAAAGGGGGGCGTCGTCCTCGCGATCTGGGAGGAGCTTCGGATCCCGATCGCGTTCATCGGCGTCGGCGAGGGCGAGGAGGACCTGCACGAGTTCGCAAGAGGCGAATTCGTCGACGCCCTGTTTGGATCGTGACGGGAGAGAAGGCACTGGGAGGTGCATCAGCGTGGTGAAGGCAAAGCAGGTCTACTTCTTTGGCAAAGGGAAGGGCGACGGGGACGCCTCGATGAAGGAGCTGCTCGGCGGGAAGGGCGCGAATCTCGCGGAGATGGCGCGCCTCGCGATCCCCGTCCCGCCTGGGTTCACGATCTCGACCGAGGTCTGCACCTACTTCTACGGGCACGGGAGAACCTATCCCGAGGGCCTCGCCGCGGACGTCGACCAGGCCCTCCGTGAGGTCGAGACGTTGATGGGGCAGCGGTTCGGCGACCCGGAGAACCCGCTCCTCCTCTCCATCCGTTCCGGCTCGCGCAGCTCGATGCCCGGGATGATGGAGACCGTCCTCAACGTCGGCCTCTCTTCGTCGACCCTCCCCGGCCTCGTGAAGAAGACGAAGAACGAGCGCTTCGTCTACGACGCCTACCGGCGCCTCGTCATGATGTACTCCGACGTCGTGATGGAGAAGGCGGCGGGGATCGAGCCGGCCGAGGGGCGGGGGATCCGCCACCAGCTCGACCAGATGCTCTCCGAGGTCAAGAAGGCGAAGGGGTACAAGTCGGACGCCGACCTCGAGGTCGCGGACCTCAAGGACCTGGTCGCCCGCTTCAAGACCCGCGTGCGAGAGGTCCTGGGCAAGGACTTCCCCGACGACCCGCGCGAGCAGCTCTGGGGCGGGATCGGGGCCGTCTTCGCTTCGTGGAACGGCAAGCGCGCCGTCTCCTACCGAAGGATCGAAGGGATCCCCGACGACTGGGGGACGGCGGTCAACGTCCAGGCGATGGTCTTCGGGAACATGGGGGACACCTCGGCGACCGGGGTCGCCTTCACCCGCAACCCGGCGACGGGCGAGAACCTCTTCTACGGGGAGTGGCTCCCGAACGCCCAAGGCGAGGACGTGGTCGCCGGCATCCGCACCCCGAATCCCTTGAACGAGGCGACGAAGGGCGAGCACAACCGACGGCTCCCGTCCCTCGAGTCGACGATGCCGACGACCTATCGCGAGCTCGACCTTATCCGGGTGAAGCTTGAGAAGCACTTCACCGACATGCTCGACATCGAGTTCACGATCCAGGAGGGGCGTCTCTGGATGCTCCAGTGCCGCGTCGGGAAGCGAACGGGGACCGCGGCCCTGAATATCGCCATGGACATGCTTGCTGAGAAGCTGATCGACGAGAAGACCGCCGTGAAGCGCCTCTCGCCCGCGCAGCTCGACGAGCTCCTGCATCCGATCGTGGATCCCAAGGCCGAGGCCGGCGTCCAGCGACTCGCCGGCGGCCTCCCGGCCGGTCCCGGCGGCGCCGCGGGGCAGATCGTCTTTACCGCCAGCGACGCTGTCGCGTGGGCGAAAGAGAAGAAGCACGTCCTCCTCGTCCGCGAGGAGACGAACCCCGAGGACGTCGAGGGGATGCGGGCCGCCGACGGGATCCTCACCGCCCGCGGCGGGATGACCTCGCACGCCGCCCTCGTCGCCCGCGGCTGGGGCAAGTGCTGCATCGTCGGCTGCTCGGCCCTCCACGTCGACGCCCGCGCGAAGACCCTCAAGGTCGGGGATCGGACCTTCAAGGAAGGAGACTACCTCACCCTCAACGGGACGAGGGGCTACGTCTACGCCGGCCAGCTCCCGATGGTCAGCTCGACGGAGAACCCGCGTTTCGTCCAGTTCATGGCGATCGTGGACAAGTACCGCAAGTTGGGCGTGCGCACGAACGCGGACACCCCCGAGGACGCGGCGCAGGCGAGGAAGTTCGGCGCGGAGGGGATCGGCCTCTTCCGCACCGAGCACATGTTCTACGGCAAGAACTCCGAGAAGCCGCTCTTCGCGCTGCGCAAGATGATCATCTCCAAGACCGAGGCTGAGCGGCGGAAGGCCTTGGACGAGCTTTTCCCCTACGTGAAGAAGGACGTCAAGGACACGATGGCCGTCATGGACGGCCTGCCCGTGACCTTCCGGCTCCTCGACCCGCCGCTGCACGAGTTCGTGCCTCACCAGGCCGGGGAGCGGGCGAAGCTCGCCGCCTCGCTCGGGATCACCGCCGACGACTTCGAGAAGCGCGCCGAGGCCCTCCACGAGACGAACCCGATGATGGGGCACCGCGGCGTGCGCCTCGGGATCACCTACCCCGAGGTCTCGGAGATGCAGGTCCGGGCGATCCTCGAGGCCGCGGTCGAGCTCACCCGCGAGGGGAAGAAGGCCCTCCCGGAGATCATGATCCCGGTCGTTGGGATCAAGGCCGAGCTCGACCACCAGCGCGCGCTCGTCGATCGCGTGTACGCCGAGGTCTGCACACGCCTGGGCGTGAAGGAGATCCCGTTCCTCTACGGGACGATGATCGAGATCCCGCGCGCCTGCCTTGTCGCCGACCAGATCGCCCAGACCGCGGAGTTCTTCTCGTTCGGCACGAACGACCTCACTCAGATGGGGTTTGGTTTCTCGCGCGACGACATCGGCGGGTTCGTCCCCGACTACATCGAGAAGAAGATCCTCGCCGCCGACCCGTTCCAGACCCTGGACCAGGAGGGGATCGGCCAGCTCGTCACGATGGCGATCCAGAAGGGGCGCGCCGCACGGCCGAAGCTCAAGCTCGGGATCTGCGGCGAGCACGGGGGCGACCCGGCCTCGGTCCACTTCTGCCATCGGGCAGGGCTCAACTACGTGAGCTGCAGCCCGTACCGCGTCCCGATCGCCCGCCTCGCCGCGGCCCAGGCAGCGTTGACGAGCTAGGGAAACCTGAAGACATCGATTCTGACTCAGAGGGGAGCGCCGGTGGCGCTCCCCTTTTCCTCTCCGCAAGCTCTCACCCAACCCCGTCACTCGCACGGCCTCCGGCAGAGGAGGAACCGTTGTTCCCCTCCCCACAGTGAGCGACGAGACCCTGCCCAAGCGGGGTTTGCCTGAGAGGATCCGGACTTGCCCGAGAAGCCGCAGGGCTGTAGGATGGCACGTGAGAGCGCACGCGTGGACACGTGGCGTCGCAGAAGAGACGACGAAGAGGTGAAGGAAAGGAGCCGCCTCCTCGGAGAGCGACGTGCTACGTGGCGGAATCGTACGCGAATCTCTCTCAGACGCATGAAGGCGGCAGATGAACCGCGCAGTGGATAGGGTTCGGGAGCCGAAGCCCTTGAGGAAGCTGCGGTGGGCAGTCTCGATCGGGGCTCTGTTGCTTGGGGTCGTCCACTTCGGTTGGCCCGAGTTGGCCGTTGACGCAGTCACTTTGACGCTGGTAGTGGTGGCAATCCTTCCGTGGCTTGCACCACTTGTGAAATCCCTTGAGTTGCCTGGCGGATGGAAGATCGAATTGCAGGAACTCCAGGAGGCCGCTTCGCGCGCGGACTCTGCGGGCCTTCTCGCCGCAGAACCGTCGCGACTGGAAGAGGCGTTCTCATTCGAGGCAGTTGCTGAGCACGACCCGAACCTTGCCCTTGCGGGCCTCAGAATCGAAATCGAGCGCAGGTTGTCGCAGCTGGTCCATGCACGCGGATTGGACACTGGTCGGCCCATGGGGATCGGCGGACTGCTTCGCGTGCTGGCCCAAGCTGAGGTGCTGACTCACGAGGAGAGATCCATTTTGGCGGACATGACAAACACGCTGAATGCTGCTGTTCATGGAGCAGAAGTGGACCCGCGCGCTGCAGGGTGGGCGATTGACATCGGTCGGCGGCTCCTCACCTCTCTTGACGAGAGGATTGCGGAGGCTCGCAGCACCTAGCAAGCGAATTGGCACACGCGCGGCGTCGCCGCGCTGCCCCGCCGTCGAGCGTTGGAGGACATATGTCGAAGCGAGATCTCATCCGTAAAGCAGTCGCCGCCCTCCACAAGGAGGGCGCGGAGCTAGCTGTGGCCTTCCAGAGGAAGGAGGACAAGCAGTTCCAATACGACTATCAGCGCTGGTACACCAAAGCACTGAAGGCTGTAGCCTCCCTGGCTCCAGATCGCCATGCAGAGTTCCGAAGCTACTACGAGATCGATCCGAAACGGAAGTTGCTCGGATACGGCACTTTCGTTATCCAAGACTTCCTCAAGGGTGTACTCCCAAACCGACTCGCCTATCCGGATTTCGACAGTCGTGGTCAGGTATTAACCTGCTTCTTCAATCAGCTCACGATCTTGAAAGCCCTCGATGAGCGCATCGATTCGGTGCTGACCGACATCGAAGGAGAGCTGTACGCTGAGTTGCAGGACAGCGAGCTGGTAGTCGCCAGGCAGTTGGTTGGCGCAAGTCTACGAGCCGCAGGCGCTTTGGCTGGCGTAGTCGTCGAAGGTCATCTGCAGAAGGTGGCGTCTGCTCATGGTGTCAACCTGGCCAAGAAGAATCCAACCATCGCGGACTTGAATGATGCGCTGAAGTCGTCATCTGCCATTGACACCCCTACGTGGCGGAAGATCGCCTTCCTTGGTGACCTCCGCAATCTCTGCTCGCACAGGAAGGATGTGGAGCCCACCAAGGAGCAGATCGAGGAGCTCATCCAGGGCGCCGAGTGGCTCACCAAGAACGTCTCTTGACCCCTCTATCGGGACTCCGTCGGGGTCAGAACTTGAACTGATACATCGCCAGTCACACTCGCTCGATCTGACGGCGAGACTCGTGACGCCCCTGCAACCAGACGGGTGTCTCCGGTACCAAGCCTCTCCAGGGCGCAGATGCCCGAGGGTTGGGGAGTCCGACCTGTCATGTCAAGTCCTGACCCCGCCACTCTCAGGGGTCCATAGCCACCCTGTACGGCGAGGCCCCCCGGAGTCGGAGTTGCCCGTGCTCACCCCGGGAGACGAGGTGGTCGTCCTCCAGCCCGTGAAGGCCTGAGGGAATCCTAATCTACGCACTTGACGGGACGTGAACACTGTTTGCTGCACGTACTACACTCGACGTGTTTGTTCGAGAGACACGACTGGTATATAAGATATGGAGCACGCTTGCACGCACAGGGATGGAAAGGAGGAACCGTAGGAGAGACGACCAGAAGTGGGATGGAGCGACCAGAGCCGGAGCAGCCTGTATATGGAGTGGCCAAGAAGGACCTGTGTAGACGCGTAGGCGCGCGAGCCGTAGGGAGGCAACATGACAGAGCAACCAAAGCGCGAGGACTGCAAGTACCCAGAGCAAGGAGACTGTAGATGCTGTTGCGTCGTCGTATGCCCGTGTCACCATCAGCCACCCGTTCCGCCGCCCGTTCCGCCGCCCGCCCCAGTTAGCTGCGGGTCCTGCGTCTTCGAAGTGCGGCTGCAACGTATCCGCTACAAGGACGGCAGTCCTGGATGGGCGGACAACTGGGCCGAGCTTGCGTTCACGGCCCACGTAGATGGGAACATGTGCAACTACCCGGCAACTAATGGCGCGTTCATCCGCCTTGGAAAGCGCGCGGGTGACTACTGGCCGGGCTGGATGCCGGTCAACCACAGAGTCGGAATCGTCGAGGTCCCGTGTGAGTGCCCCCGAACCATCGATATCATGACCGAGATGTCAGAGCATCCTGTCAAGGACAAGGGGCTCGCAGCCCTTCTTGAAGGCGGCTGCCCGTGGGGCGCATCCGATGTGACGCCTGTGGTTCTTCGATGTGGGGTCAAGCCAGCGCCAATCACGCAGGAAGTTGAGTTACAGTTCGGCGGCAATCGGACGGAAGACCTCAAGATGGAGGTGGAGTACAGATTCAGCCAGGTTACTGCCTGCACCTGCTGCCGCGGCAAAGAACGGGCTGAAAAATAGGCAGCCTGTTTGTGACGCTGCATCGCGCAGCACGGTGCTGAAGGGAACGATGCCCTAGGAAGGTCGGGGCGCCTCAGAGAGAGACGCCCCGGTGTACCTCGGTCCGGAGGCCAACGTCGGGTTCTGCGGCTCACGGTGCCGATGGGGTTAGATGCTGTAGTCGTCTCGTTGAACTAGTGTCGCGTCCGTGAAGTACGTGACCTGAGAAGGTCGTGGGCCGTCCTCGTCCAGCGGAAGACGCGTCGTTCCTGGTTGAAGCGCTCGATGTAGGCCAGCAGCTTGGCCGTGAGGTCCTGTTTCGACGGAAACCTCCCACGACGGATGACCTTCGCCTGGACGAGATTGAACAGCACCTCGACCTGGTTCAGCCACGAAGAGTAGGTGGGAAGGAAGTGGAAGACGACGCGTCGATGCTTCGGCTTCGCATGCCAGGTCTGCACTTTCTCTGAGCGGTGAGTGGCGACGTTGTCGAGGATGACGTGCAGCTCTCCTTCAGGGTAGATCCGCAACAGCTGATTCATGAACGCAATGAACTCCCGCGAGCGATGCCGTTCCTCGACGCGAGGGATGAC
>Ga0315288_10009626_pt1 | contig 12170 bp, 9 predicted proteins | sample YL17G11_20_MG_FD_203454 | JGI IMG/M metagenome (GOLD analysis project Ga0315288, IMG submission 203454) | Sediment microbial communities from Yellowstone Lake, YNP, Wyoming, USA - YL17G11_20 | ecosystem: Environmental > Aquatic > Freshwater > Lake > Sediment | place: USA: Wyoming | collected...
CGCCCCCGCAACCAGCAAGAATCGTGGCGAAGAGTCCCAGGGTTACAATCAAGACTAATATTTTTTTGCCCATTACCTTATTTCTCCTCCTTATGAATTATCCGATTTGCATTACTCCAGCCAATGGCCCCTGCGAGGGGCCATTGGCTTCCAGAGAGCCGGTAGATATTCCACCAATGCTCTTAATTGCTCGTAATGCTTCCTATCGACTGGCTGAGTCTCTGTATTACAACTGCCATTCTGACAATATCAAGGCTTTGAGAAAATCATTTATCCAATTGCTGTTTTATGGTGTGGTTGAGAGCGGCTTGGCATCGTCCATGGGAACCTGGATCTCGCCGGACTTAATCTTCGCCTCTATCGCCGACACTGCCTTTTTGAGGTCTTCCGTGGCAGCATCGCCCCAAGCACCGAGATGGACGGAACCATTGGCCAAGTTCTGGGGTTGGAAGAAGTTCTTGTCCCTAAACTCAGCCCAGGTGCCTTTTTGCACGGCCTCGATGGCACTCTTTAACTGCACAGACCACTCTTGCACAACCGAAGTGAGCACTGTCTTGGGATCCAGATCGCGCTTGTCGACGTACATCGCAATGCATTGAATGTTTTGGGCGGCACATTCCAGGATGGAAGAGTTGTCGTCTAACTCCGTGAAGATCACATCTGCTCCCTGCTGTGCCATGCTTTTGATGCCATCGCGAGTTTCCGCTGGAGCAAGATAGTCGCCCACGTAGACGATCAGGATTTGAATGTCTGCTTTGGCAGCCTGAGCCCCGAAAACGAAGGCATTGGTGTACCGGTTCATCGTGCCAGACTCAAATGGCTGCAAAATCCCGATTTTTCCCGACTTGCTGGCTAACGCCGCGGCATATCCAGCGAGATAGTTACCTTCCTCGGGAGTATCGCCGAGGAATACCAGATTCTTGGGCGCGTTGGCCTTTAGGTATTTAACTTGATCGGGCTCGCCCGCTTTCACGGCCGGATCGATACCGAACTCACCAATGAAGGAAACGTTCGGGAAGTTGGCGGCAACTGTCATCAACTGGTCCGTGTAGGTATCGCTATGCGCGAATACAATATTCGTCCCGCGAGCGGCCCAATCACGGATCGCCTTTTCTGAATCCTGGGAACTAACCGCTTCACTTAAACTCAATTCGAAGGGTATCTCCTTTTGCACCTTCAACAAACCCTGATAACCAGCAGGGTCCCAGGTTCCCTCGTTGGCATGGCCGTACAAGATCGCTGCAAGCGTGAGCTTGCTGCTTGTTGGGGTTGGGGTGGGAGATGCCGAGGAAGTGGTTGGGGTAGGCGTTTGTCCGCCCCCGCAACCAGCAAGAATCGTGGCGAAGAGTCCCAGGGTTACAATCAAGACTAATATTTTTTTGCCCATTACCTTATTTCTCCTCCTTATGAATTTTGGTCCGCCTTCTGATCGTTCTGCTCTGTGTGGTTCTGGCTTGAATGTGGTCAGTACCTCCTTTCAGCATTACTCTCTGTAGTATGGAATTCCAAGTGCGGACGGAACACGGGATCGCCCAGTCCGGGACATGATGATGATCAGGGCGATAATGGTTACGATGTAGGGAGCCATGGTTAGCAAATCAGAGGGAATGGTTACACCGATTGTCTGGAGCCGGACTTGTAGACCATTAATCCCCGCAAAAAGCAGGCATCCCCAAAAAATATTGGAAGGTTTCCAACGTCCAAAAATGATAATCGAAAACGCAATCCACCCGCGACCGGCTACCATTCCAGAAGTAAATCCCTGGAGGAATGCGACCGCCAAATACGCTCCGGCAACCCCCACCAAACCCGCTCCCACAAGGATCGTGAAATAGCGAATGCGGAAGATGTTCACACCGGCTGCGTCCGCTGCCGAGGGATTCTCCCCCGTCGCTCTCATTTGCAAGCCCAACCGAGTCCGATAGATAACTACTGATACAACGATTAAAAGGACAATGGACAAGTAGAAGATGATATCCAACTCCAGGAAGCGAGCAAAACCGGTCAACTCTCCTTTGTAGCCCACGAGCTGCGCCAGCGTGGGGAATCCTTCCGTATGCTGATCGGATGGAACGTATAGTTTGTAGAAAAAACTCGCCAATCCCAATCCGAGGAACCACAAGCCGAAACCGATTACGATTTGGTCCAAGTTAAACTTCACGGCCAAGGTGGCCAGGATCAGGCCGAAAAAAGCTCCCGATAAAAAACCCATCAGTAAGCCCAGCCAAGGGGAATCGGCCATAAAAAACCCAATGATGCCCATCACGGCAGCGAAGGTCATATTTCCTTCCATGCTGATGTCGTAAACACCCACTCGTTGCGAAAGGAATCCTCCCAAAGACGCGATCAGGTAAATTGGCAAGATATTTAAGGTAGCGAAGATCAGATTGACGATCAAATCAAGGGTCATTGTTCACCTCACACACAAGTCGAATACGACGGATGCATAGAATCGGGTGGCATCCAGAATCTGGGTGATCTCAATTTTTTCATTGATGGAATGGGCTTCCTCCAAGCGACCCGGGCCACAAATCACGGATGGCACTCCTGCTTCCGCAAACCAGCCAGCATCGGAAACGCATGGCCAGACTGTGCTTTCAGCTTGCCTTCCAAAACATTCCTGGTAAATGCGAAATAGGCTCTGGACCAGGGGATTCTCTTTTTGGATCTGGGCCGCTGGAAATATCTCACCCTGATCCCGAAACATCGATGTCCCACCAAACTGCACCAGAGGGCGATGATTTCTCATCCAAGGATCGGCATTGGCCACGGAATCGATCACCTGAAAAACTTCGTTCTTGACATCTTCTATCCGCTCATTCGGCAGGAAATGGATCGTCACCCAGAGTGAACATTCGTCGGCAACGAAGGCAGGATTGCGACCCCCTTGGATCACGGCTGGATTAATGGTATTGGCTCCAGGGGAACAACCCGGGTAGCTTTTTTGGACAGCCCAGTATCGTTCCAACTCTTGCAATCCCTGGAGTATCTTTACCATCTTTTCGATCGCAGATGCCCCTTGAATTCCACCTCCAGCGTGGATCATACGAGCACGGATTCCGTCATGAAATGTTTCGGGGCTCCGCAGTGTGACCCACATCGTCACCACGCCTCCCTGGCCATTCAATTTCAATTCTGTCGGCTCAGGGATCATCGCCAAATCTCCCGAATACCCTAGCTCAAGTAGTTTCTTGGTTCCGTGCTCTCCGGCCTCTTCGCCGATTACAGATTGGATCATCAGGTTGTTCTGAAAAGGCAAGCCTGTTTCCCGTAGCAGTTTTACAGCCCACAAAGCGGCGGCAAACCCGCCCTTCATGTCCGCAGCTCCCCGGCCGTAAAGGTAGCGTTCGTTCCAATGGGCCACAAACGGATCGGAATCCCAGTGCTCATCTTCGTTGATTTGCGCCACATCGACATGTCCGTTCAAAATCAACGTATGCAGGGGCTTTTCTCCAGTGATTTTACCCACCAGTAGTGGCTCTCCCGGATACAGATCATGGAATACTGTTTGAATTCCGAATCCTTCCAACCATTCCCCAAGCCATTTCTGCAAGGCATGGGTATTTTTTGCCGGGGGATTCGGTGTAGCAAATGAAATCATCCGGCCAATGAACTCCAACAGCTGTGTTTTTTGCTTTTCGACTTGAGCGAGGACGGAAGCTAACATACAACCTTTGCCTTTTCTTCCCACCGGTGTTTCAACCATCGTTCAATGAACCCGGCGAACACAACGCAAAGGAGTAAAAGGCCAATCAGGATTTGGGAAAAAGCAGCAGGAATCCCCACCAAGGTCAAAGAAGATGCTCCCACAAGCATCCCTGAGATGAACAGAGCAGCAAATGGCATCGCGATGATCTCCTCCCTAGCCAGCATCACGACGACAATGGCTGTAAATCCATAGCCTCCAGTAACATTCCGCTCCATCCGCATAAAATCACCAACTACTTCCGCCGTGCCTCCCAGCGCGGAGATTCCGCCGCTGATCAACATCACAATCAATGTCAATTTGGCAATATTCATGCCGGCCAATCGGGCAGCTTCGTGGCCGAATCCTACCGCTTGCAAGCGATAGCCAAGGCTCGTGCGGTTGATCAGGAGCCACACAATTGGCACCAACACCAGGGCAATGATGAAGGTAACATTGAGAGGGTATTGCAAGAAAGGCAATTGTGCCTGGGGCAGGATTTCGGATGTTCGTGGGTAGTTCGGATGGGGCATGCTCAAGGGTCCGCTGATCATGTACTCCAGCAGCTTCAGGGCAACATAGTTCATCATCAACGTCGTCAGCATTTCGTGGACACCAAACTTGGTCTTGAGGAAACCCGAAATGCCAGACCAAAGTGCTCCACCGATGAAAGAGGCGAGGAAAATGAGGGGTAAGAGAATGCCTGCGGGAAGGTTAAGGTTTACGCCGATGGCTGTGGAGATGATCGCGCCAATCGCCATTTGTCCTTCGGCACCCAAATTCCAAAGGCCGCATCGGAACGCAATGATCATCCCGGCGCCCGCGATGATGATCGGCGTGGATTTCGCCAGTACTTCCAAAATCCCATACGGTGAAAAGAAACTGTAGGCAAAGAAAGAACCGTAGGCGGTGATGGGATTTTGCCCGGTGAGAGCCAAGATCACAATTCCTCCGATGAGGAAGGTCAACAAGAAGGCAATGATGTAAGCGAGAGGAGATGCCAAGGCCAGTCTTGAAATATTCGGCAGTTTGACCCGTGGTATTCGATTTGGGCTAGGAGTGTTTTCCAAGCTCGATTGTTCCCTAGTTTCCACTGTTGGAACCTCCTTCGCAGAGATTTCCACCAGTCATCAGAACGCCAATATCGAACTTCGAGACTCCTTGAAGTTCATCGAAGGTAGCCACAATTTGACCCCGGTATATCACCATCAACCTGTTGCTGACTAAAAGGAGTTCGTCCAAATCAGTCCCCATAAAAAGGACCGTGGCTCCGTTATCTTTCATTTGCAGAAGCTTCTCGTAGATGAAACTCTGTGATTTTATGTCCAAACCTTTTGTGGGGTGGTAGGCAATCATGAATTTTGGGTTGGCTTCGATTTTCCGGCCCAAAGCCAAACGTTGCCGGTTTCCACCCGACAGTTTGCTCGCTTGTAACAAGATACTCGGTGTCTGTACTTGGTATTCCTGCACAATACGTTTGGCATGTGCAGTGATGGCTTTCCGATTCAGCATTCCATGACGTGAAAAAGGAAGTCGCTCCGGATAATCCAGAATGGAATTGTCTCGGACGTTAAACAACGGCACTAAGGTGTTCGAACTTGGCATCAGACTCATTCCTTGCTTCATTCGATCCAGGGGTAACGAACGAGTAATGTCAGCTCCCCGATAATAAACCTTCCCGTTTTTTACGCGGCGCAATCCGATCAGAGCCTCGGCTAAATAGTTACTGCCATTTCCCTCGATCCCTGCCAACCCAACAATTTCACCCTCATAAAACTGGCAGGAGACGTTCTTTAGTGCTTGCAACCCGCGCTCATCGATTACGCTTAGGTCCTTCACTTCAAGAATAGGTTTTCCTTTTGCTTTATTCTGAACGGTAGAGGTCTTGGCGAGCTCAGAACCTACCATCATCATCGTCAGCCGGTTGAGAGTCGCTTCTTTTCCGGGTACCGAGCCAACCAGTTTTCCCTTTCGAAATACGGAAATTCGATCGGAGATTTGAAGCGCTTCCTGCAGTCGGTGCGTGATGTAGAGGATGGTATAGCCATTTTGATTCAGGTCTTTAATCACTTGCAGGAACGAATCAAGCTCGTTGGGAGCCAGCACATTCGTCGCTTCATCGAAAAGCAGGATCTTCGATCCGCGAGCGAGGATTTTTAAAATCTCAACTTTTTGTTTTTCGCCTTCGGTAAGCGCACCAACTTCCGTGTCAATTTTCCCCTCCAGACCAAAACAAAACATCTGCGAGAGTTTTTGAATGGCCGCTTTCGCTTGCTTTCGGTCGATAAAAAACTTGGTGTCCTGCATGAACAGGTAGATATTTTCCAATATGCTCAAATCGGGAATCAACTTGAAGAATTGCGGCACCATACCAATTCCCCATTTAAGGGAATCGTGCGGGGAGCGAATCTCTTGTTTTTGACCATTGATGAAGATTTCACCGGCATCTTTCTGGTAGAGTCCGTAGATGATGTTCATCAGGGTAGTCTTGCCCGCTCCATTCTCGCCCAGCAAGGTGTGGATCTCTCCTTTGCGAAAGGCGAGTGAAACGCAATCCAAAGCTTGAACCTGCCCAAAGCGCTTGGAGATTCCTTGGACTTCCAGAACGATTTCCGGCGTTCTGGTTTCTTCCAACTGTTTCATCTCTTCTCCGGGTGGAGAAAGTAGTAGACGTCTTCCGCTTCGATGGGCAACTTGTGAGCACGATATCCAACAGCGTTGTAAACAGCATTGGCGATCGCTGCAGCGGTCGGATTCAGCCCGATTTCACCAACACCTTTTGCCCCGTAGGGGCCTTCAGGATCGCAAGTCTCTACCAGAAAGATCTGCTCTTGGGGAATGTCCATCACTGTGGGTAGCATGACCCGATCTAAACAATCGGAAACGACCCGCCCTGTTTCGGGATCCACTATCAGCTCCTCGGTGAGGGCATACCCCATCCCTTGAGCCAAGGCACCTTCGATCTGCCCTTCGACCGCAATGGGGTTGATGGCCTTGCCAACGTCTTGGGCAACCGTGAATCGGAGAACTCGCACCTGGCCCGTTTCTGTATCCACTTCCACTTCCGCGGCCTGTGCAGAAAACGCGTAGGCAGCAGAGACATTGGCGTATCCTTGGAGGGTTAACCTGACAGTATTCGGAACATACTGATAGAAGGAGTTAAGAAGATGGCCCACGCAACGGGGTGAATGGAAAACGGCATCCCCATAGGAAATTCGTTTTTCTGCATCTTTTTGGGATACAATTTGCCCTTGCTCAATCTGCAATTCCTCCGTGGGTACTTGCAAGCGTGCCGAGGCGGATTCCAGCAAATAATTGCGCAGTTGGATGGCAGCCATTCGGGCAGCATTCCCGTCCTCAAAAGCCACCCGAGACGCAAAACTCCCCAAGGATTGTGGGGTGGTTTCGGTGTCCATGCTAATTAAGCGAACTTTTTCCATCGGCAGTTGGAGTTCTTCAGCAACGATCTGGGAAATCACGGTATTTGCCCAGGTTCCCGTATCACCGGAGCCTTTATAGACAGAAACCTGACCATCCAAGAACATCTTGATCTCAATGGAGGAAAACTCGCCATCAGGAAACACATTGCTGCCGGAAACATGGATGGCTGCGGCCAAGCCGATCCCCTGGCGGAAGCGACCCGTCTTTTCCGCCTTCCACTTTTCCTGCCAATTCGTGGAGGAAACGACCTTGTGTAGACATTCTTCCAGGCCACAGGTTGTAATTTGCCATCCACAGGCGGTGGTGTCACCCGATTGATTGGTGTTTCGCAAACGCAGTTCCAGCGGATCGATCCCCAATTTTTCCGCGATCGTATCCATTTGCGATTCGATGGCAAAAATCGCTTGCGGAGCGCCGAACCCTCTGAAAGGACCGCCCGCTTGTTTGTTGGTGTAGACGACATCCCCCGTAAATCGGAAATGGGGTACCCGGTAATGGGAGGCCGCCGTACCAGCAGCATATCCGGTCACAGCAGGACCGTAGTGACAATAGGCTCCTTTGTCCACGATCAGATCCATTTGCCGAGCAACGAAGGTCCCGTCCTTTTTCACTCCAGTCTTGAGGTGGATATTGAATGGGTGACGAATGCGGGTGGTGGTCATTTCTTCTTCCCTGGAAAAGGTAATTCTCACAGGAGAACCCGTACGAATGGCCAAAAGAGCCGTGACTCCTTCGTCCTCGCAGTACTTGGAGCGGGAGCCAAAACCCCCTCCACAATGGATCTCCATCACCTGAACATGTGAGATAGGCAGGTTGCACACGTGCGCTACTTCTTTCCGAACGAAATAGGGACTTTGCGTACCGGACCAGATTTGCAGAACACCTTCCGTATTCATCAAAGCTGCGCTGGAACGTGGTTCCATGTTGCAATGAGGAACGGCTTGGGTGGAGAATTCATCCTCAAAAACGAAATCGGACTCGGCAAAGCCTTGATCAACATCGCCAAAATCCCGTTTTATAGTAAGGACCAGGTTGCTGGCTTTGTCTTCATGAATTCGTGGCGCACCTTGCTTGAGTGCCTCTCGTGGATCGAACACCGCGGGGAGAACCTCGTAGTCGACATCGATTAAAGACAGGGCTTCTCGTGCAATTTCCTCGGATTCTGCGGCCACTGCAGCTACCGGATCCCCCACATATCGTACTTTGTCCATTGCCAAGGGGTACATGTCGGAGACTTGAGCGACATATTTGATGCCAGGGGTATCTTTGCCCGTCATGACCGTAACCACACCGGGAAGTTGCAAGGCCTTGCTGACATCGATGCCGCGAATACGCGCATGCGAATAGGGGCTGCGCAAGATCTTGGCGTGCAACATTCCCGGTAGGCGGAGATCATCGGTGAAAGTTGCTTGCCCAGTGACTTTGGCCCAACCGTGGATCTCCGGGACGCGTTTTCCGATGTATTTCATCTCCTGGACCTCCATTCTTAATATTCCTTTACTTGCACGCCGTACGGGTCTTGGTGCGCGCTCTCGATCAGCTCGTCGGATCGTGTTTTGCGGGGATCGTACTGTTCCCAATGAAGGAAGGAATTCGGATCCCGTCGAGGGCGTGGGTCTTTCATCTCATTTGGGTATCCCAAGGGCAGGATGCACAGAATTTGCAAAGGGTCGGGAATGCTCAGGATTCTCTTTACTTCCTCTGGATAAAAGTTGGTAAAGACCACTGAAGCTAACCCTTGAGCCTCCACTGCCAGTAACATGTTTTGAATGGCCATGCTCACGCTGCCCCAAAAAGCAAACTGTTCAATGTTGGGTTCCACCTGATGCATCATGCTCACATATTTAAACCGAGGGTCTCCCACAATCACCAACTGAACGGGAGCTTCGAGCAAATATTGACCCGTAAAGGTCCGGAGGAAGGGAAAATCCCGCAGTTCCTTGATCCGGGCGATCACTCGTTTCACGCTTTCCTGAATCTGTTCCTTAGTTTTGGAATCCCTGACCACGACGATCTCCCAGGGTTGGGAATTGGCGCTGGAAGGAGCCCATCTGGCAGCTTCAACGACATTGGTGATAACTGCATCGGGCACCGGGTCCGATTTAAAAGCACGGATCGACCGCCGCCGTTTCATTAATGCCAGCAATCCAACGATTTGTTCACTCACGAGCTCTCCTTTATTGGGCTGATTTCTCCGCAATGCTCAGCGCTTTCTCAAATGCTTCCAGTGTTCTCTCTGCTTCTTTGCGGGTGAAACAAAGAGGGGGCTGGAAGCGAATTCGGTTGTAATAGAGGCCTCCTCGTCCGATGAGAACCTTTTCTTTTAAAGCTTCGTCCAATATTTGTGTGAGGATGTCATTGCCGGCAGGAGTACGCTTGGTCTTGTCAAGCGTGATTTCCGCACCAATCAGCAAACCTTTGCCTTCCACATCATCAAGGAAGGGGTGGTGCCTGCTCATTTCTAACAAAGCGCTCTTGAAAAACGACCCTATGTCCGCCGCGTTTTCCGTCAGATTCTCCTCTTCCATCACTTCAATCGCAGCCAGTGCCGCTCGGCAGCTTACCGGGTTGCCGCCGAAGGTGGAGAAGTCAGGACCGGGGAATGTGTCAGCCACGTCAGAGCGAGCCAAAACCGCACCGATGGGCATCCCACCACCAAGCCCCTTGGCTAAAGTCACCACATCGGGCTCAACACCATAGTGCTGGATTCCGAACATTTTTCCCGTTCGGCCAAAACCAGTTTGGACTTCATCCACGATCAAGAGAATCTGGTTCTCGGCAAGGATTGGCTGTAAAACCTTGAAATACTCCGGAGGTGCCTCCACTACACCGCCGATACCTTGAATTGGCTCTACTACGACCGCAGCGGTGCGGTTGCTGGTCTGCGTCTTGAGAGCAATCTTCAGATAGTTTGCACAGGCGTAGCCGCACTCACTGTAATGCTTGTGCCCTAGCGAACATCGGTAGCAGTGATACATCGGCAAATGGAGGGTTCCGGGCATGAAAGGCCCCAGTCCAGAACGCCAGGCGCCGAGCCCTGTGATGCTCATCGTGAAACCGCCGCGGCCATAAAAGCCGTTTTGCAGCCCGAAGATCTCGAATTTCTTGGAGGCGATGCGGGCCAGCATGATGGCATGTTCGTTGGCTTCCGTACCGGAATTGCAGAAGAAACTCTTCGCTTTTCCCCGATCCATGGGGGCAATCTCGGCGAGTTTCTTGGCTAAAAGCGGCATCGGCACAGTCCGATATAACGTAGATAGGTGGGTGAGTTTTGTTACCTGATCCTGTACCGCCGCAGCCATTTTGGGATGAGCGTGCCCGATATTGATCACTGCGACTCCACTAAAACAATCCAGGTATTCTTGACCCTCAATGTCCCAAAGGGTTGAACCTTGCCCTTTAACGAAGACTTTATCGTTCCAAGCCTCCACGCTTTTCATCAGGTACTGTTCCTGCATACGAATCACTTCTGCTGCGGTCAAGTTATTCTCAACCATGTCAACCTCCTGCCAATCGGGATGTCTTCATCGTATCTTTCTAGCTTGAATTACTTTGTTGGCAGCACGGGTGGCGTCCTCAATGATTTGGTTCTCGTCGGCAGTGAGGAGTTTTCTACCCTCCATCAAAATCTTTCCGTCAACGATGGTGGTGTCGACATTGTCCCCATGAGCTACGTAAACGAGATGGGCCAACACATTTGAGTTCTTCCCTAGGAAGACTGGAGTCAACGCAGGGGTCCAGGTGTCCACCAGTATCACATCGGCCTTTTTACCGGGTTCCAAAGAACCGATTTCTTTCTCCAAGCCCAATGCTCGTGCGCCATTGATCGTGGCCATTTCCAGAATCTGCCAGGAAGGGAGCAGGCTGGCATCGGTATAAATTGCTTTTTGAAACAGCGAGGCATACTTCATCACTTCAAACATATCGTTGTTGTTGTTACACGGTGCATCATCGGTGCCAAGGCCGATATTGATACCGGCTTGGAGGTAGTCGATGGTTCTGGCAATCCCGTTTCCCAGTTTTGCATTGGATACCGGATTATGAGAAATATGGGTGCCTGTCTTGGCAATCAGCTCGATCTCCGGGTCCGAAAGCCATACACAATGTGCAGCGACTACATCCGGACCCAGCAACCCTAAGTCATAGACAAATTCAACCGGAGGTTTTCCGTATTTCTCCCGGCACAATTGCACTTCTCCCTTGGATTCGTTTAGGTGGACATGCACCCCAACTCCGTATTTATCGGCTAAATAGCGACATTTTTTGATATATTCGGCGGAGCAGACTGGAACCCACTCGACTCCAAAAACAACCTTGATCCGCCCGTTTGCCGTATTATTCCGCTCCAAGAAAGCCTTCTCGTTATCCTCCAAGGTTTCCTGGCCTTCAATCAGATCAGCTCCCTCGCTGGAAAGAACCGCTCGGATACCGATCTTTTCTGCTGCATCGGCCAAAGATGGAAGTTTGATATACATATCATTGACGGTGGTCGTACCACCCTTAATGACTTCCGAATATGCCAACATCGCGGTTTTGTATGCGTCATCAGGAGTCATCGCAGCCAGCATGGGGTAATAAATTGTATCGATCCATTCTTCCAAGCCCAAATGCTCGCCAACTCCGCGCGAAAAGTTATCCGCATGAAAGTGAAGGTTCACGAGTCCCGGCATGACGATTTTATGGGTGGCATCGATTTCCTTCTTGCCTCGATACAGTTCCTTAAATAGACCGGTCGCGCCCACTTCGACGATTTTTCCTTGATCAATCGCGATTGCCCCATCTTCAATCATGGTTCGTTGTGGATCCACTACAACAACGATTCCACTGTGGATCAAGAGATCAACTGTCCTTTGCTCTGGCATCCTGTAACCTCCTGTTCTTCCATCAATGAGTGCTGTCTTCTGTGCTGCCATGATTCTTTGATGAATAGTCCACGGCTGCGGCAACGGCTTCTTCGATTTTCCGATATCCCGTACAGCGACATAGATTTCCCGAGAGGCCTCTTCGGATTTCCGCTTTTGTTGGCTGTGGATTGGTGTCGAGC
>Ga0315288_10009627_pt1 | contig 12170 bp, 24 predicted proteins | sample YL17G11_20_MG_FD_203454 | JGI IMG/M metagenome (GOLD analysis project Ga0315288, IMG submission 203454) | Sediment microbial communities from Yellowstone Lake, YNP, Wyoming, USA - YL17G11_20 | ecosystem: Environmental > Aquatic > Freshwater > Lake > Sediment | place: USA: Wyoming | collected...
ATCTCAAGTTCCAAATAGTTAGAAAATCCTGCCATGGTAGTTTCTCCTAAAATAGTTAAAATACTTTTTACTTAATCTACTATTACTATAAGTCTGCTAACGCAGACATACACACAAATGGCGGATGGGATGGCGAAGGAGGATTCGGAGGTAAGAACCACCCCATCCGCGTTTCCTGGGCAACACCCTAATCGAGAGTGATATCTATATCACCTGCAGCAAACTTAGCTGTATCATCAACACCAATTGCTTTTGGAGTTACCAGCGAACCATGACCCAACATATTACCTCCACTGAGCGCATCAAACAGCGCGAAGTGGGTTATAGTACCCCAGTTGCCAGATGCCATCACGAAAACAATATCTGCAGCATTCTCGATATGACCTACCGATGCAGCACTCCAAAGGCCTGTGGTCAGTACACGCGCATAGGCATTACCCGATGGTTCTGCAAGTCCGGCACCAGAATCCAGTGGATCTGATGTAGACAAGCCGACATACACAGTAGGTAATGCAAAAGTTGCTTTCCCGACGATGTGTTCCAATATTTTAAGTTCTGAATAATCTGAAAAGCTTCCCATGTTACTCCTTCACTTAATACGTTACGATAAGACGCTCGTTAATTTCTGTTTCGTGTAAAAAGATTGGTATGATTTCGGCTTCACTTATCATGAACCCCGGTTCATAATAGCTAAGGTCGCCACCTCCACCTGAGCCTTCACCCATAGCAACGACCTCAATGGTACCGCGTAGACTCCAGAGCATTGTAAGACCGCCGGAGGTATTGCTAGTAACAGTAACAACACCGTCCATCGGCCTTTCAGTGCCTTCACTCAACCTACCAGTGAATTCGCTCTGTCCGTGGAAAGAACCTTGTAAGTCAGTGCTAACATCTAAGTAACCAACTAGGTAACTCAGTCCATCAAAACTACCACGTAACTCACCGGGAAGGCCAAGCCAAGCATTGAAATCGCTTTGGCCGCCGAAGGAACCTCTCAGCCCTCGATCTACTACAAGTTCTGCACTGAAGTCACTTTGGCCGTCAAAACCACCATACATAACGGGGTAGCCCTCTAAACTTAGCCAACCTGTAGTATTACTCGAGGCAATGACTGCACCGTGTAAAGCACAGGGCGATAAAAGCATCCCTTGCGCTTGTATCGTACTCTGTGCCCCAATCCAGCCTCTTAAATTAGTAGGTGGAGGTAACGGCGGTGGGGTATAGTGAGTTACATCTAAACCACCCCAGAGCCAACTCTGCCCGTGGAAGTCACCAACTAAGTAAGCCGAAGTTACTGATGCGCCGGCACTTGTAATACCCTGGCCCCCAATATTGGCAAGCAACATAGGGCGGTCCCCGATGAGTTTACTTTCGCCTAACTCAAAACAGATGATGTTCGTGCGTAGATTGGATGATGAAGGTGTGAGGAGAGCAGTCAGGTTTGCGGCGTTGGCAACACTGGACTCCTCACTCATGTAATAACCTCGAAGTTGGGCACTAAGGTAAGTGGATATCATACACAGCCCTGGTATATATTCTTCACCATAATTCTGGTAGTTGATCCAACCCATGGGTGGTTCATAGGGATCAGTAAGCCACCCAGTGTCCTCGTGGCCAGGCTTATTGGACAACTGGCGAACTAGGTACCTACCTCCACTACAACCACAATGTGGGTATGTTGCATGTGCTTGTAGTTGCGCAGTATTAAATTGCTCTAGTGGAACAGGCTCAATCATTTCACAGATCCAAGCGTATTTTACATCTTTTGTAAATAATACATTCTGCTCGGACCAATCAGCGATGAACTCTTGCCACACAGGTGGATCGATCCGCGTTAACGGGTTAGTGATAGTTGCCAGTGGTTCACCTATTGGTAAACCCTCCTCGTCGAGATTGTAGAGGTGCATAGAAAGATCGGATGGGACAACATACGACACCCAAACCCAAGTTTTTGTAGTATATATTTTGTAATTTGCAGACGCTACAAAAGACATACCATGCCAGGTTTTATAGTAGTAATATGGTAGTGGGGGGGGCAGAGGCCAAAAGTAATAGACGCCGCCTATAACCCAATTGTAAGCACCTATACAAGATTCCATCAGTACTATTGCCATAGTATTAACTCAAAGTGATACCGATCTCGCCAGCATTAAACTGCGGGATATCGTTTTCGTGGACATCCCACTCTGGGTCCAGCCCACCGTACAGTAGCAAATTACCTACACCATAAGTCCCGGAGTCAAAAATATACCAGTTGGTAATGATACCCCAGTCACCACCTTGTGCTTGAGGAAAGACAATCCCAAGAATGTTTGTGACTTGACCACCAACAGCCCATGACCAGTGAGCACTACTCATGACCACTCGAGCGTAATTGTACTCCTCAGGTGGTTCGTAATAGATACCAGTCTCCGTCGGGATGAGTCCTATACCTATATAATTTGTAGGCATGTCGTAGGCGCTCTTCCCGAAGATGTGGTCTAGTACTTTACTCTCCGTGTAGTTTGTAGCACTCATAACTAGTCAAATATAATTACCAGGTCGTCAATATCAAATCGAAGGAGGCTATCATCTTCAACGAAAATAGTTCCTTGTGCAAAAATACCATGCATGAGGTCATTACCTTCACCATAAACACCGGAGTCCCAAAGCATGAAATACGAAATCTCCCCCCAATCACCACCATCTACTATTGGGAAGTAAATTTGTACACTATTTTTAGTTACCCCGTCTAATGCAACACTCCAATTGCTAGGAGGCGTCCCTACTCGTGTATAACCATACTGATTTGCGACTTCTCCACTATCTGTAAGGCCAAGAGCTATGTAGAGGTTAAAGGGCGCGAAGTTCTCCTTCCCAGTAAGTTTATTCAAAACCTTATTTGCAAAATAGTTAGTAAAACTCATAGTAGTACTATATTAACGTAATTTGTAACATACCTATTTTGAAACGAGCTATACTACCCTCGTCTATCTCTTTGGGAGTGGTCAACGGCCCATAGAAAAGCGGATAGCCGACAAACCCTAAGTTTGTTGTTAGTACAACATGAGTGACTGTTCCCCAGTAGGCAGTTGCTTCTGGGAATGCAATTATTTCATCGTTTGAAGTTGGATTTAGTACAACCCACTGGTCTATCGTAGTCTGAACTGGTACGTAGCCACCACCACTTACTTCAGCACCAGTGACTAAGGATGGCCCGGGGTCACCTATCCAGAGGTGCACTCTAGGAGCAGTAATTGGAAGATCCGTTTGCGTAATGCCAAAGAAATGCTGAAGGATATCAGACGCCATTGCTGTACAAAACATATATTACCTCCTTAGGGAGTAAGAAACTTAAATACTGCTAGTACTAGACCACCACTTGCAATACCACTGCCAATTGCTATTCCAATGGCTACGCAAGTAAACTTCATCAGACTCCGTCCATGTGGACAGGTCTGTATATGTATAAGAAGCACTTCACTAACAATCGCGCGAGCAATCTCGCGACAAGTATCTTTATCACCTTCCGATAATGACATTTCTGGTCTCCTAACTTAAATTTCCTCTACGGGTGTAGCTATAGGTGTAGATTCTGTTGGTGCTTTCTCCACTAACAGAATCGGTAACGGTACAGTAGAGATAGGTAAAGTTGAAATGCCTTGGACTGCTGCTAAACTATCTAGAATACGAAGTGACAGATTCCAAGAAGCAATTGCTTCTGCACCAAGAGTCTTCTGGAGCAGCCGCATTCTCATAAACTGATGCCAATTCCTATTATCCTCTGCTTGAATATTTAGGAGGTCCTGTACCGAAGCCCAACTATCATAAACACTACGTAGCACTCGGCGAGCTTCATCAGGTGAAAGTCCTCCCACTTGAAGAGCATCTAGGATTTCTTCATTCAGCTTCCCATTCGCAAGCAAACCTCCTACTTGCTTTTGTAGGTTGGGTAGTTTAGCACTTAGACTATCTTCTGCGTCCATCGGCTCTTCCTTACTAGTCCTTATCATTTTTATTATAATACCTACAGCGTAAGAGTACAAACAAATACTTTCGTGGAAAAGAAAATATTCATATCGCCCGAAAAGTAGGCAAAATTTTTTACATTACTACGTAAGCACAGGGGCAGCTCGAGTAGCAGATACAAAACGCCATCTAGCGTTTCTACTCGAGCATACCACTTACCTGTGCAATAATATAAGAAAGTACAAGCAGGTCAACATTACAGATTCCCGTCTATATACATTGGGCCTGCTTGTACAGTCAATCTAGACACTGATTGTCAATAATAGGACCAGGCAGCCTTCACTCCTGTTCTAGCCACCTGGTCCGTGAGGAGAATGTGATTCATTCTTTACTTCTTCAACTGCCTCTTTAACAAAAGTTAAATCTTCTGGGTACACTGCTATGCCGGTATACTCTTGAAAGTTATCCCAATTGTTGTCACATCTGAGGACTACGAAGATGAATTTATAATTCCAACCCTTAATACGCCCTCTTTCGGTTTCATCTCTGAATCCATGATACTCTACCCATCGTCCAATGTCTTCATACGTTAACTCATCAATAACAATCATTAGATCTCCTTAACAAAAATTAAATGAGAGCGAAGCATTTTGTGTACCGGTCTATTAGTTGCAACAACATTGAGAGGTCTGCAACAAAAGCGTAATACTCTGAAGCGAGATATAGAGGAATGATAAACCAGCGTGGCACAAAGGTGTGAACTTCGCTCTCATTATTGTAGCACTTCTATTTCTATAAAACTTACATCTCCGGTATACGGTACAATTCGAAGCCTTCATGTTCCTCTAAGAGTCGACTCCTAGGTGGTTTATGTTGACAACCTTTTGCAATGAGATCTGGACGTGAATTAGACTGTCGTGCAAGATGAACTACCATCTCATCCGGTACATCAACCCGTAAACCACAATCAAATGAATTACACTCACAAAACATTGTTAACATTATACACCTCCTTTACTGTAGAACTCACGTGCCTCGGCAGCTAGTTTACCCTCTACAGTATTCGGCTTGGGTTGTTGACAACGTGGGCAAGTAGCTTTAACTCGTCCTAGTCTGCAACGTAAGAGACTATAGTCATAGTCCCTGCAAACTGCCTCAAACTTGCTTGTCCGGCAACCCTTCCGTAGTCTGAAGCCCAGATGGTCGTGTTTGAGTTTGTTCTTGCGTTTTGACATTTACATTCTCCTTTCTTAGTTTTGCTGTACCTGCAAGGTTAACGGGAGGACGCTCGCTAACTGTTACAGGTAGCTTTAGTACCTCGTTGAGTTTTTCTACTTCACACTCAACAATAGCTTTCGTGTCGATAGTACACGAGCGCGCAAGATTTATAAATTCAGTGCGTAGAACCCAGAAGTAGTTAGCGCCTTGTAACTGTTTAATCTCTATCCAAAGTTTCATATATTACCTGCCTTTCTATCATGACAGCAAGCCCAAACTAAAGCGACAACCCAGCCGATAGACGTCCACCCAAGGAAAAAGTTTAGAACAAGAATAGCCCATCTATCACGCTTCTTTCTTACTACTGCTACAATAGAAGGTATAAAGTAAATAGTCAAACAAATGAACACTATTAGTGATAGTAATAATGCTCCAAATACTGTTTCCATAGTATTCTCCTTTCTATGTTCAATGTATCACACCAATAGGCTTATTGGTTCTCTCGGACATTATCTGGCCTCGAGCACGTACATTGTACTCGAAACGTGACAGTAACACATTTAATGATGTAATTACAATTAGCTCCTCCTCAGGCAAATAGAGCCAACTATAGTTTTGCTGTTTAGCTGCTTGCAGCAAACCGTACCAATCTTTAGTAAAGTTCCATTCACCTACAAACAACCTTACATTCTCCTTACCTAACACTAGTAACTCTTCTTTGTTAGGCTCCGCCAGGCACAGTACAGGCCCTGAAGACCAAGCTTCCATTTCCTTCCTACGACCTGTTATATCAGCAAATGCTTCCCAATCTGGCGAGCCAGGCGACATATCTCGGAAGTCTTTTGGGAGTCTACGCAACAACGCTATTTGCTTCTTAAGCTTCCGTCGTAGACGATGGCCCTCGTCTTCTTCTAGTTCATGTACAATTGACATATGATGCTTCATGTGCTTCTTTGCCATCTACATTCTCCTTTCTATAGTTCTCGCAAAACTCTATTACTCGTGCGCACTGCTCGATACCGAAGTACCCTATATGGGTCTCCTCCTGTGACAGTCCCATATACACTGCGAGTGACATATATACTTGCGCTCTTACTTCCCTACCCTTGCCTCTGAAGAGCGGGTCAAAGGCAAGATGTGCTTGGTGTCTCATTTCACGTGTTGGTTCGTCAGCCGGTGTGCTAGTACCACCGGACCAGCAAGCAACTGTACATTCAGCACAGGGGCAGGCCCATCTAGTGCCAAAGCGTGTTTCGCTTGGCTCGAGCCTAACATTGTGTACTGGACACTTACGCTTTGGTCGCCACTTAGTGTGTTCACGTTTCACCATCTACATTCTCCTTTCTTGGTGTTATAGTTCTGCTCCGAAAGTTTTCACCAAAACAAACTTTTGGAGCATAGTTTTCCAAAATAGCGCGTTTTTTCCATATAAAAACCCGGATAGCATTGAATCACCCAGCCTTTTGGTGGATATCTTGAATTGACTCACCTACTGTAAGGTCATATGTCATACGTACATACACCTATTATATACCTATACCTATATACATATATGACTCACATACTCAGGAATTATACATTGATAATAAATACTATAATATATAGTATGACCTTACAGAACGTCTAGCAATTCAAGATATCCACCAAAAGTTTTGTAACCCTTTACGATTGGTACTATCCGGGTTTTTAACCTAATAACCACGCTTTTCCTTAAAAACACGTCCTCCAAAAGGTTATTGATTGACCTTTTGGAGCAACGCGCCACTAACCTACTATTCCACAGTTGCATTCTCACAAGGTTCACCTTTCCAAGTACTACCCAAACGTACTTTGGGGTCATGACCATCATCCCAATCTATATAGAGAACCACAAGCTCGTCTGTCAAACCTTGTTTCTCTACATTCTCCTTAAACTCTTTCCAAGTCATTGTTCACCTCCTTTCTCTAATGGCTTATCTCGGATTGCAGGCTTACCACCCACACCATCCACACCGTATAGCTGTGGAACCTCACTATAGTCAATTACCTCCAAATCAGTACCTTCCATACGAGCTAGCTGCTGCAATTGTTGTTGTTTGTTTGTCCATTGTAGCTCTGCAGCTATCTTGGCGGCTACACGTACGACTGGCAACAACAATTCGTTGAAGCCTTGAGCAATGGTATTAGCAAGCATCTCTGCCTCCTCTGCCCCTGTGCTTACAAGCTCCATATTCATTGCATATACTACTAGCGCGGCATGGATTACGTCCATCATACTACGCCCGCCCTCCTTGGCACAAATCTTACGCAAGAGCTCCTTAGTCTCCGGTCTTACATTAACTTGTTCTGCCATTATTTATCTCCTTAATCCCAATTCTCATTACCCGCTTCGTCATCACAAATAGCATAGATGATAATTCTCGCTTCCATCGGCAATTTATCCCAGGACTTTTTCACGCAAGCAGGCACATATTTTCTCCAATTGTGAGGGTCAGGACCGACTATTTCTTCCCAACCTGGATTCTCAATCTCCGGCAACGGGTCATAGTGTTCGGGAAGCAAAAATCCGTCTACTCGCAATTCTTCTATCAATCTATCTTCACATCTGCCATTAGTTACCTCATATAGGTTTTTGTACTTAGAACAACCAGCGAATGCCTCCTTTAACTTTTTGTTCTTGGCCGCCAGGCGTTTAATCTTATCGAGAGCTTTTTGAACACCGCAAGAGCAAAAAGGTTCCACAGGCGCTCCACCGGTCAGTAGATAACAATCCGGTGCATGGTTAAGTTTTATTTGTCCCATTAGTCACCTCCTTTTTTATTCTACCAACCCAACGTATACTCTGCTGGTGATAATTGTATATTTCGATTCTTGCATCCATTGCATCTATGAGGGGTCGCCGTGTGATACTATCGCCGCAAACACAGGCTTCCTTTTTTGCCGCGGCTTCGAGTTCTTCTGCCGTATCGAATTCCCATTCCTCATAACATATCCTGTCAACTATTTGCCTGACCGCCATTAGTTACCTCCTTTCTTACGATACACTCAAAGCCACGAGCCTGAAGCCAAGTACGTTGCTCGTCATCAAGTACATCTATATGATCTTCACTCGTATTGAGCCTCCTCATCCGCTCCTCATTAAACAGCCTTACGTTCTCCTTGAACACACTATCGGAACTCCAACCGATGGGATGCCACCAGAGTTCATCATCGAGGCGTACACAATGCCAAAAGGCCTCATAAGTACACGCCCCAATCGTAACATTTGTAAGACGTAAACGCTCCTTTACCTCTTCCTCGGTCAGCTCTACATGGGCGGTGCGATGATTTAGCTCAAATCGAAACACTAACGGCAACCCTGTATGGTTAGCAGGTGCCTCTGCATCCATACCAAGCCTACCTCGGCCTCGATACCACCTATCGTCCTTTATGGTTGGTTTCGTGCATGCCCAAGTTACGGACTCTACTACATAAGCACCGCATTCTATTAGTTTGTTGTACTTCATACCTTACAACTCCTTTCTTCATCACTTTTTCTCCACCAAAGTGATAGCGGCTACACAACAGTCTAAGGCTTTTACGTCGAATCTGCCTGGATAAACAGACTCGACAGCGTTTAGAACAATTTTAGCTTTCTCGCATGCATCCAGCAGGGCAATCCTATCTTTTCTGAGTTTGTCAATTTCGTTCATACAATGACAAATAGATAGTGCCCAAGCCTCATCAAGTAAGTCAGCTGCTATTGGTGGTTGATTAACAGCAACACGCTCTTGGGTGGTTATTAGAATATCCCCATAGTGCCCTAAACCTAAGTTTTTGACCATCACCATTAGTTTTTCTTTCTCTTCCATAGCATTCTCCTTTAGTAACTATGGTAAACTCTTCACATCATTCTCTGTCATGCTCGCACGATAGATTGCACGGTCTATCCACATTGCATACTCCCGACCCTTAAACTTATTGATTACAGCTCTGATTACATTGGCAGCACAGAAAACAGTCATCCAACGTGCATGCAGTCGATCTGCCACTTCTTCTTGCCCATTCAAATAAGCAACTCGCCAACGTGCGCTGAAGATGTCCTTGTCCTCGTGGAGGAGTTCTAATAACGCTTTAGACTCCTTAACCGACATGCACCCAGCGAGTATATCTTGTGCCCAATGACAAAAAGCTTCACTATGCTTGGAGTTTGTTTCGCCATAGATTTCTCGTGCAATACGTATAGCTTCCTCGAGGCTTTTATCAAGAGGCACAGTCGCGGGGTGGTCCACCACGCTACTACTTTGGCCCGTCGAACCCGTGGAACCATCCCCGCCCTGTGCTTTATGTACGCGTGCGAATTCAGCAGCTTCTTGCGTTAAATCATCGTCATAATCTAGATCGAGCTCATCCACCTAAGGGTCCTCTTGGTACTAAAATCTGCGAGCTAGTATTGATCTTTTGCACTGCCTCTTTGAAGATCTCTTCGCACCTGGCTGTAGTTTCTACACCTGATACTGCAAACTCCCAAGTGCCTTGAGTGAGATACACCTTTGCCCGGCCCTCTGGTTGCACATGTGATGCAAGTATTTCATAGCCTGTATAAGCTATAAAGAAACCAAATTCACAGTGCCAAGTAATCTTTTGTATAGGAAGTGTCAATCCCTTCCACTTCAACTCCAGCTGCTCATATGGGGGAAATGGTAGAAACAACTTCGAGAGTACACTCCACGGTTCTGCTTCTGCGTCTGTTGCCTCGGCTGGTATCAATGTTCGTTCGATGATCACAAAATACATTGCAGGCCTGCTCCCCATTTGTATTGGCACAATTTGCCTGATTGCTTGTTTATCCATAACTCATTCTCCTTTCTTAATTATCTTCTCCAGTGGCGTCCTCTACCTCGGAAACGCCTTTGTAAATGTATACTGAAACGGTGCTGCCTTAGGACATTTGACATTGCACTTCTACATTTCCTGTACCTCGTAGATGTATATAGCTTACAAGGCCAGTACTCAAAAATCTTCTCCCAGCCGTAGATCCTATGGCAGTGCCAGCCGAAATACCCTCTAAGCATCGCAACTAGATGTCTATTAAACTTTCTCATGTTTCTGTGCCTTTTCATAGCCCTTATCAAATCCTACGTGGTAAGCTTCGCTCATAAACTTAGCAACTACTCTCGCTATCAAAGGTTTGGGTAAGAGAGATGCATAACGTTTAAGGAGATGCGACCTGGCTGCCCAATTCCGTGCTCTTGCTTTGATATTGTATCGCCGATTCACAATTTACCTCCTTCCAAAATGCACTGTCCAGCAACCTTGTCCGGCCTGAAGCGGTACAGGACTGAGTGACGCATCCTATTGTTCTTAGTCCTACACTGATAGTGTACCTCGACAACTCGGTTGTACATCCTTGGGTCTAACTCGCCACTTCCTGGTATCGAGATATTCTTCCTGAAAGAAAAGTCACCTGGCTGGATTGCACCGATTTCGTGCACGTTACCATACTCGTCATAGACTGAGACTAGCAACGCACCTACCAGACCACTGAACTCGCCCTCTCCGGGAACATAACCTGTGATGAAGCAATCGATTTCTCTATACTTCTTACGTTTGTACCAACCCTTACTACGTTTACCACTCTCGTAGGGATAATCCAACCGTTTTAACATTATACCTTCGCCACCAGCTGCTACCAGGGTCTCGTAGAAGGCCTTCAGTCCACTTAGACAACGTATAGGTAAATGTATTGCAGGCCAAACCTCCTTGACCTTCTCAAGTATGCCGTATCGTTCCTCATACGGACAACTTCTAACATCATTGTAATGCCAAAAAAGTACATCGAATCCGTAGTACTTACACAATCCAAATTTTGCCTGGAGTTCAATAGCTCGTGCCGGTAGACTATTTAGTGTAGCTGTTGTTGACGTTAGGTAGCCTTCAGTGTTCGTCTTGCCGTCATTTATAGTATCAACGGGCATAACTAACTCACCGTCTAGTACAGTACCCATTATAGGAGTTGGATCGCGTAATTGTTGAAGATGTGGCAGGTGAGCAGTCTTCTCGCAGTACTCGTAAGTGACATCAGATCTATGGCGCGTATCAATTCTATTGATACCCGCACCGATATGGATTTTCGCTCTCATGCCATCAATCTTCTCTTCGGCGATCCATAGTTCAGGTTTATTGAGCATCCCCTCGAGCACGTTTTCCTCTAAGTCCCATGCATCACGGGCAAGCATTACTGCTATTTGCCGTATGAGTGGGGATCTTGTTGGATCGTGCATACGATAGTGTTGAGCGAGCATATCCATGAGCTCCTCTTTCGTATAGGGGACGTTGTAAGTTGGTTCCAGTAAATTACATTGTTCTGCTTCATATTGTAACTCTGCTAACCTTCGCATTTGTCACCTCCACATTCTACCCTCACACACCGGAAAGTACTTCCCGTACGCAACGCTGCGGCTGCAAGCTGCTCTAATGTTGCTTCCTCATCTCCTGTTGTCATAAGCATCTCCAGAGAACTGAGTCGCTCGGTTACAACATTTACAAACTTCTCTTCAAAGACCTCCTTGAGCACGCAACGAGGATCGGGTACGGGCATAGTATCTCTGTCTACTAGAAGTATATCCAATACAGTATTTGTAATTCTAAAATGTACCTCATGTCCCGGCGCTTTGAAGTGAAAAACTGTCTCAAGTCCTTTACCCTGGCGCACCACTTCCCAGTCGTCATGCAACTCCCTACAAAAGTTCTCGACCATCTTTGCAACTAGCTCTACTGTTGAGTTGACTATTATTTCCCAATCTTCCATGTTTCACCTCCAATGTTAATCAATGTTTATTGTTATACTACCTGGCTCAAATATTACACGGTCACCAGGCTGCAACGAGTACACGTCTGCGTATTCGAAGTTTCCTCGACACCGGAGTGGCCCCCCAGTAAACACAAAGTTGTCCACCATCAACGGCCTGGTAGCGTAGGGGAAAACAATACATTCGGCATTACTGAGGCCTCCTTTTGTAAACTCGAAACGGGCCAGCTGGGAC
>Ga0315288_10009629_pt1 | contig 12167 bp, 10 predicted proteins | sample YL17G11_20_MG_FD_203454 | JGI IMG/M metagenome (GOLD analysis project Ga0315288, IMG submission 203454) | Sediment microbial communities from Yellowstone Lake, YNP, Wyoming, USA - YL17G11_20 | ecosystem: Environmental > Aquatic > Freshwater > Lake > Sediment | place: USA: Wyoming | collected...
TGCCTATTGCTTACGGTCAGTGGTTTTCAGCTCCGGACCCGGTAAAATGGCAGATGAAGATTATCTTCGCCGGTGACGACTTTACGGTAGAAGCGCAACCACAATTCCCCATAACGTACGGTAAATAAGGAATTAATAAAGGAGGCGGGTCTGCGCCACCGGCGCAGGCCCGCCTCCTGAATACTGAAGGCACCATATTTCTGGGGACCCTTATTTGAGCTTTGACCCCAAAAAGGCATTGAATTGCAAACACCTATTCTTTCGGTGGCCGGTGTCCATAAATCTTTCGGCGGTTTGACTGCCGTCAATGACTTAAGTTTTGATGTGCAACCGGGCGAAGTCGTTGGCCTGATGGGCCCAAACGGTGCCGGTAAGACAACACTGGTAAATCTCATCTACGGTATTTACAAACCGGACTCGGGGACAATAAAGTTCAGAGGGAATAATATTTCGGGTCTCTCCTCCCACAAGATTTGCCACCTTGGAATCGCCAGAACTTACCAGATACCCCGGCCCTTTACTACGTTAACCGCGATGCAAAACATCATGGTAGCGGCAATCTACGGAAAGGGCATGTCAAGAGCTGAAGCTGAAAGTGCGGCTCGTGAAATACTCGGCGCTTTAGACCTTTCCAAGAAGGGAAACACCATCACCAGAGATATGGATGAGGTATCTCTTAAGAGACTGGAATTAGCCAGAGTCCTGGTTACCAAACCCTCACTGCTGCTGATTGATGAAGTGGCGGCGGGCTTAACCGAAGAAGAAATCCCCCGAATATTAGAAATCCTGAAAACCATAGGCCAGGCGGGTGTGACTATATTATTGATCGAACACGTTATGAAAGTAATGACAGAGGCTGTTGGCAGAATCATCGTTATGGACAGAGGTGAAAAAATCGCCGAAGGCAAACCCGATGCGGTGATGAAAGATAAGAGGGTAATTGAAGCCTATCTGGGCCCGCCGGAATAAGCGGGCGCGGTGTGTTCTAAAACTCTCAGGGAAAGGCAAAGCCAAGAAATGACGGGAGAGCCGTTACTTAAGGTCAGTAATATCGACGTGTTTTATGGGGGCCTGCAAGCCTTATGGGATATAACCTTGACCGTTAATCCCGGAGAAATCGTCGCCATTATTGGCGCCAACGGTGCCGGCAAATCTACCCTGCTTAATACCATCGCGGGCGTCATTCATCCGGCGAAGGGTAGTATTGAATATGAGGGCGGAAAAACAACTACCCTTGAACCCTTCAATATGGTGGCTCTGGGCGTTTGCTTGGTTCCCGAAGCGGGAAGGACTTTCCCCAACATGACCGTGCGTGAAAACCTCCATATAGGTTCTTACAATCACCGGGCCAGAGATAAGAAAGAGAAAAACCTGCAGATGGTCTACGAACACCTCCCTCTCTTAAAAGAGCGGGAAAATCAGCTGGCTAAGACCCTGAGCGGAGGGGAAAGGCAAATGCTGGCGGTAGGCCGCGGTCTGATGTCAGACCCAAAACTCATGCTTTTTGATGAATTATCTCTCGGCCTTAGCCCCATAATTATCAATGAACTTTATAGAGTCCTGAGGGAGATCCGGGCCAGGGGTATTAACGTCATTCTGGTTGAGCAAAACGTCAGGAGAAGCCTCAAAGAAGCCGATAGAGCCTATATCCTGGAAGCGGGGCATGTCGTGTTAAGCGGTAAAGTGGCCGAACTGCGTGAGGAAGAGAAGGTGCAAAAAGCCTACTTTGGCGCCTGAAGCTGATGAGGATGCGTGTATAGATGAATTTTTTACTTGACTTATCCACCCCCATTACTCTGGGTATTTTACTCGGGGGCTTATATGCGCTGATTGCCCTGGGTCTCTCCCTGGTCTTCGGAGTCATGAAGCTGATAAACCTGGCTCATGGAGACCTGATGTTGTTAAGCACTTATCTGGCATTTACGTTCATGAATGTCTGGAAACTAGACCCCATCCTGAGTTTGGTTATAGGTATACCGGTATTGTTTGTCTTCGGCTTTGTTATTCAGAAATACCTGCTCAACCGCGCTTTTAAAATATCCATGGAAGCCCCGTTGATAATCACTTTCGGTGTTTCTATCATACTCGAGAATTTATATCAAATACTCTGGTCGCCACAGGCCCGGGGGATAAGCACCTCTTACTCCATTCGCAGTTTCGGAATCGGTGAACTGCATATCCCGGTGATATATCTGCTCGATTTCGTGGCCGCCTTAATCATTATGTTTGCCCTCCGTGAATTCATGAGGAGGACTTACTTGGGACAGGCGATTAATGCCGCTTCCCAGGATAGGGGAGCAGCTCAGTTGATGGGTATCAACGCTAACCGTGTTTACGCGTTTGCCTTCGCTATCGCCATGGTCCTGGCCGCTATTGCCGGCGTCTTCCTCGGGCTCACTTTCCCGTTTACTCCGCAATCAGGTGTCTCCTTCCTCATCATCGCCTTCGGTGTGGTGGTTCTGGGCGGTCTGGGCAGCATTGCGGGAACATTTATTGGTGGCCTGGTGATGGGATTGGCTCAGACACTGGGTGGGTATTTTTTCGGTGCCAGTGCTCAAATGTTTGTGGCTTACCTTATTGTCTTCGTCGTTTTAGGAGTGAGGCCACAGGGTATATTCGGCCGCTAGGAGACACATGAAGCTCAGCGCACTTCGATTAAAAGAAGGCTTAACACCATTAATAGCGGTCGCCGCGATATTGGCGTTGTTTCCGTTAATCGGGATACCCCAGAACTGGCTCCTTTACCTCTTTCTCTTTTTTATCTACCTGGCTCTGGCTAATATGTGGAACTGGCTGGCCGGCTATTGCGGTCTGATATCCCTGTGCCAGCCGGCTTTTATCGGGCTCGGTGGATATACCCTGGCAATATTAACCTGGATCGGACTACCCTTTTATGTAGGAATAATCGTCGGTGCCATTGTCGCTGCCTTGTTTGCCATGCTTATATCAATACCTGTCTTCAGGCTCAGCGGCATTTACTTCGCCATTGGCACATTAATTGTGCCCGAACTGCTGAGAATCCTGTTTTTAATCTGGCGACCGGTGGGCGGGGCACTATACGGCAAGGGTGCCGGCTATGTGGTAAAAGGGGCCACGCAGTTCCCCACCACGGATATCTACTGGCTGGCCCTTATTATCTGCCTCATCTCAGTCCTGGTTATGCGATTTATTCTGCGTTCCACGGTGGGGCTGGGGCTGGCAGCGATTCGTGATAATGAGAGCACTGCCGCAAGCTCCGGTGTAAATGTCTTCAATCTAAAATTCTATTCTTTTGTCGCGGCTGCCGCCGTTACGGGACTGGCCGGGGCCGCCTTCTATATCTCGCAAGGATTCATTGAGCCGACCAGTGCCTTTAATGTAAGGTGGACAATGATATTAATGCTGGCTACCGTCATCGGGGGCATACGTATGGAAGAGGGTCCCGCGGTTGGCGCAGTTATCGTCGTCATTCTGCATTTCCTGCTGGCCAGATACGGTGGCGCCAGTCTCCTCATACAGGGTATTATCCTGGTCTTCATCATGCTGGTGGCGCCGCGGGGTATTGTGGGTGCCGTACGCCGGTTAATAGCTTACCGGCCTTCCCACTTTCTTCAGCGGTTAAAGTCCCGGCATTCCCGATAAGTAAAAAGACAGTGAGGAAATCAAGGCAAAATTCCTAGGTATAATCACCTAAATCAGTTTTGTTCTGTTTATCCAACTCTATTTCACGCTACTTACTTTCTACCTTGTTGCGTGCGATAGGGCGTATAAATGATGTACATACTACTGCTGAGGCGGCCAGGATAGCACAGATGATAAAAGCTAGAGTATAACTGTGATTTACATCAAATATTAAGCCTGCAATCACGCTACCGGCAGCAGCACCGAAACTGGCCATGAAAGAAACGGCCCCCAGAATTACACCCTGAGATTTTAACCCGAATATTTCAGCGATAATAGGGGCAAATACTATCTGTATACTTCCACCGGTAAAACCCATAATAGCCGCAAACACATCGAACGTTAATGCATCCCTGGCCAGCATAAGAAGCCAGATAAAAGATATGGTCATCAAAATGAAAGATACTAAAAATATTGTTTTGCTACCGTACTTATCCGCCATATATCCTGACACATTCATCCCTAAAATCTGGAATACCCCGTATATAGACACAATACTGGCAGCACTAGCTGAGGAGACATTCATACCGAGAGCATGAACATAGATATGCACCAGGACTGTCGTCTGACAGAATACGTAAATAAAATACATGCCCCCAATCAGCCAGAACTGTTGGGTGCGAATGGACTGCGGTAAGGAAAGCCCCGTCAGTTTATAGTCCTTATTTTCTGTTTCACTTTCTCCATAAGGTTTTAATCCTATCTTACGTGGGTCCCATTTTAGAAATTGGGTGGCTATGAGTACGACAGTGATGACAATAATGGCAAAGATAATAAAGGAAAATCGCCATTGATAAATGGAGATGAGTCTTTGAGCTATGGGTGGGAAAATTATGCTGCCTAGACCCATCCCAGAGGAAAGGGCACCGATCATAAGCGCTCTTCTCCGGGTGAACCATCTGGTAACCATGGGCAGCAAGGAAATGTAGGAGCCCATACCGATAGCAATGAAAACACCATAATACAGATACAATTGCCAGATGACGTTAATTCGTGACAGCAATATATAGCCGATTCCCATCAGCACTCCGCAGGTGCCAATCACAATCCTGGGGCTATATTTATCGCACAATTTGGCAATGATAATACCGGTCAACCCGAACATAAGAGCCATCACCGAATAAGCGCCTGAGGTTGCCGCCCGGGTCCAGCCAAACTCCTTGATCAATGAATCAAAAAAGATGCCATAACTGAGAGTAGTGCCCCAATATATGGTCATGATAAAGAAACAAGCAACCACAATAACATAACCATAAAATACTTTAGGCTTTTGAGCTTCTTCCATCTATCTTACCTTACATTATCCAAACTGAATAATAGTCCCTATTATCACACTAGCTTTGTTAGTAGTCAAATATGCCGAGCTTGGGACTAAAGCCTGCAACCAGAGGAAAGGAGTGCTCTTCATTTCTGCCAGCGGCATCACCTTGACAGTTCCCCTGGCTTCAGCTACAGTTGGCTGTATTGTTAAATGGTTACTAAACCAGAACTTGGGTTTGCCCTGGGAAATATAATGGGCCACCCTTGCACAAAACATATTATTATGACTATTCTTTTTACCGCCCGTCTTCTTCGCCCTTATAGGCTCTGCATAGTTGCCGTCATACTCACGCCAGCTTGTTACTAAAACAGAATGTTCACCCTGCTATTGTAGCCCAAAGGCTAGGACACGCTTCCGTGCAGATTACTATGGATATTTACAGCCATGTTTTACCAGGGCTTCAAGAGGCTGCTGCTGAAAAGTTTGATAGGATATTTGATGGTGATTCGAGCAATATTCGAAATGAAAATGTTAGTAAAATGTTAGCAAATGGTGATAATAAAGAGGGTGGAAGTGGTGAAATTGATTCTGGAGCCGGAGGGATTCGAACCCTCTACCTTTTGACTGCCAGTCAAACGTTCTCCCAAGTGAACTACGGCCCCGCGGATACATTCATAATTTATCATAAAAGCGATGTAGCTGGCAAGTTCGGCCTTCCCGTGGAAATGTATATGAGTTGTTTATACCGAAAGCCGTTTTGTTTATGCCACGTTTATTTCGCCGATGCTATTCTAGTACCAGAACGTTAACAAAACAGTAGTTATTCAAGTTGTTCCCCAGCTTGATAACGGCCCAACAGATGAAGGGGCCCGGCTAGTCCTCAAGAATGCAGAAACTTGAGGGTTCGCCCGGCCCCTTCCGTCTTTTTAGTCGTTGCTTACGGAGTATAAATGGGTTAGAATCTTAAGGTAATCAACTGATTCCGGAAGGAGAGAACCCATGAAGACGAAAGCATTGTCCTGGCTACTTATTGTAATTATTGTTGTAGCGGGGCTATCGGTTGTTTCCTGTGGGAAAACGAGTTCAGCAGAAATAACGGTAACGTCAGGAGATGGAACGATGATTAAGTTCAAGGATACCGGCACCATGCCGCCGATGCTGGCCGATACCGGCAAGAAATACACCGCCACGATGGAAACGGAGAAAGGGAATCTTGTCCTCGAGCTTTTTGCTAAAGATGTGCCCATGACAGTCAGTAACTTCGTATATCTGGCGATGAAGGGCTTCTATAACGGTACTACGTTCCACCGCATCATCCCCGGCTTTATGGCGCAGGGGGGCGACCCTACCGGCACCGGTGCCGGTGACCCCGGGTACCGTTTCGCCGACGAATTCACCTCGCACAAGAACGTTGCCGGGGCTCTTGCCATGGCCAACTCCGGGGCGAATACCAACGGCTCCCAGTTCTTCATCACCTATGTCGCCACGCCCTGGCTAGACGGCAAACATACCGTCTTCGGCCAGCTGATTGAAGGCAGGGATGTCCTGAAAAATCTTACCCCGCGCGACCCATCGACGAATCCGAAGTCACCGGGGGACAAGATAATCAAGGTGACGATTAAGGTAGAGTAGCCTTATAGCTCTATACCGATAGCGCGAAAAATTCCTTTAAGGCCGAAATACCCGGCGTAGACAATGGTCATGCACTTGATTATCTTCCCGATGAAGATAACCGGGATAAATCTCTTTAAACCCATGCGCAACGCCCCGCAGGCGAACGCGGCAGGGTAGAAAAACGGGTTGATGATAAAAGTCACCAGAAATAGAGCTAAGGTGCCCCGGCGCTCGATGAACTTTAACATTCGCTCGTAAGCTTTTTGGATCCGACTGTTTTTGTTGACGCTGATAGCCCGGCCGGCGCCCTGTCCGGTCATATAAATAGTCAGACCCCCAATCACTTCTCCTATTGCCGCCGCCATTCCCAAAAGGGCAACCTGCCACGGATTTCCCATGGCACTGCCCAGAGCAAAGATCACCGCCAACATGGGTATGGGAACGATAACGGTTGCCCCGCCCAGGATGCTGATGAAAAAAGCCCCGATATAACCCCATTGCTGCATTTCACGTAGTTTATCATTGAAAATAATGATGGCCGCAAACATGAGCACCGTTAGTATTACACCGAGAATGCCGAGGGCATATGACCGCCTGGCGGATTTTTTATCTGTCTGTTCCGCTCTGGTTGGGGTATCGGTCTCACATAAGGGTTTTTCTTCAGACGTTTTACCGGTCATAATTGCCTATATTATACAGGTACGGGCAGGGTTGGTGCTACAAAAAAGAAAGAGTCCCGATTTCTCGGGACTCTCAGGTTGCATTAAGGTTGCATCGCTCAGGGGGCGGTTTTAACCGTCGCCTTGTTCTTAAAAGTCAGTTTATTTTCTTTATCTATATCTACTTTGACGGTGTCGCCTTCTTTGAGCTCTCCCCGCAGGACCTTGCTGGAGAGGGGGTTCTCCACATAGCGCTCAATGACACGCCGCAGGGGGCGGGCGCCGTAAACGGGGTCGTAGCCCTCTTTCGACAGCCATGATTTAGCTTTTTCCGAAAGCTCCAGACCTATCTTGCGTTCCGCCAGCCGGCCTTCCAGGTCTTTAATCATCAGGTCGACGATTTTTCTTAGTTGCTCTACGGTAAGCTCATGGAAAACGATGATGTCATCCAGCCGGTTCAGGAACTCGGGGCGGAAGGCCTTCTGTATCTCCCCCGTGACCTTTTTCTTCATGTCCTCGTAGCTCTGCTTTTGAGCGGTCGCCTTGTCCTTACGAGTAGCAAAGCCGAGCTGGCTCTCGCGTTTGATAATGTCCGCGCCGGCATTGCTGGTCATGATGACGACCGTGTTCTTAAAGTTCACCGTACGCCCGTGGCCATCGGTCAGACGACCGTCGTCCATAATCTGGAGCAGGGTGTTGAAGACCTTCGGATGCGCCTTTTCGATTTCATCGAGCAGAATAACGCGGTAGGGTCGGCGGCGTACCGCCTCGGTGAGCTGGCCTCCCTCATCATAGCCGATATAGCCGGGGGGAGCGCCGATAAGGCGGGACACGGTATGCTCCTCCTGGTATTCGGACATATCCATCCGCACCATGGCATTTTCATCGCCGAACAGGAACCACGCCAGGGTACGTACCATCTCCGTCTTGCCCACGCCCGTCGGGCCAAGGAACATAAAGCTCCCGATGGGTCTCCTAGGGTCGGTAAGACCGGCGCGACTCCGGCGTATGGCTTCGGAGACGGCGGATACCGCCTCTTCCTGGTCGATAAGGCGCTCGTGGATGCGCTCTTCCATGTGGAGGAATTTTTCCGTCTCACCTTCCACCATCTGGGAAATAGGGATGCCGCTCCACTTGGAGACAAGCTGGGCAATATTCTCGGCGGTCACTTCCTGGCTGATTTTCTCCTTTTGCAGCCAGTCCGCCTTGGCTTTGTTATATTCCTGTTCTTGCTTAAGGCGCTGTGCCCGGAGTTCAGCGGCTTTTTGATAGTCCTGCCTCTGTGAGGCTGCCTCTTCCTCATTGGTGAGATGCTTCAGGTTCTGTCCCAGGGACTTTACCTCCGGTGGGGCGCTCTCGCTATCGATGCGCAGCTTGCTGGCGGCCTCATCGATAAGGTCGATGGCTTTATCCGGCAGTTGGCGGTCCGAGATATAGCGCTGGGAGAGCTTAGCCGCGGCTTCCAGGGCTTCATCGGTTATTTTTATCTTATGGTGCGCTTCATACCGGGGGCGCAGCCCCTTTAGAATTTCAACAGTATGCTCGACACTGGGTTCGCTGATGAAGATGGGTTGGAAGCGTCTTTCCAGCGCCTTATCTTTTTCAATATGTTTGCGGTATTCGTCAAGGGTGGTGGCGCCCACGCACTGGAGGTCGCCGTGAGCCAGCGCCGGTTTGAGCATATTGCTGGCATCGATAGCGCCTTCAGCGGCACCGGCACCGACGACCGTGTGTATCTCGTCGATGAAAAGAATGACTTCACCTTTGGCTTCTTTAACCTCGTCCATGACTGCCTTGAGTCGTTCCTCGAACTCGCCGCGGAACTTGCTGCCGGCGACCAGCGCCCCCATGTCCAGGGCAATGACCTTGCGATTTTTCAGAGAGTCGGGGACATCATCGGCGGCTATTTTCTGCGCCAGCCCTTCGGCGATAGCCGTCTTGCCGACGCCGGCCTCACCGACGATGACCGGGTTGTTCTTGGTGCGGCGGGTCAGTATCTGCATAGCCCGCTTGATTTCCTCTTCACGCCCGATAACGGGGTCGAGCTTGCCCTGGCGGGCTAACTCGGTAAGGTCGCGGCCGTACTTCTGGAGGGAGCGGTACTTGCTTTCCGCGCGGGCATCATCGACGCGGCGGCTGCCGCGCAATTTTTGCAGGGCGGAATAAACCTTCTCCTGGGTAATGCCGGCGTTGTGGAGTATCGAGGCGGCTTCGCCTTTATCGTCGCTAACCATAACGATAAGCAGGTGCTCGGTGCTGATAAATTCGTCCTTGAGCCGCCGGGCTTCTTCTTCAGCCTTCTGCATGAGCATGGCAATGCGCGGCGTGGCGTAAATCTGCCCCGTCTGGTAAGTGACCTGGGGCGTTTTGGTCAGGACTTCTTCCACGTGGTTCCTCATGTCGTCGATATCGACGTTGAGTTCCTTGAGAATTTCTCCTACCAGCCCCTGCCGCTGTATGAGCAGGGCTAAAAGAATATGTTCCACATCCCACTGGCTGTGCTTGTACTGTACAGCCATCTGCTGGGACGCCTGTAATGCTTCCTGTGCCTGTTCCGTGAATCTTTCCTGCCTCATTACTTACCTCCCCTCAATTTTTCAATTTCCTCTTGAGCCTGCTCCAGTTCGTTCTGGAGTTCCCCCATGTGCTGTATCATGCGCAGAATAACCTCCACCCCCGGGAGGTTGATACCCATATCGTCCACCAGGGTTTTTACCCTCTTGAGCAGGGCAATATCCTGGTCCGAATACAGGCGGACATTGCCCCGGGAGCGGCGCGGCTCGATAATGCCGACCCGCTCATAGTAACGCAGGGTGTAGGTATGCACATCCAGTATCCTGGCCGCCACGCTGATGACGTAGCGGGGTTCCGTATCATTTTCTCTGTTCATAAACACCTCGATTCAGCATCAGGCCGGACGTAACTGACTAAATTGCCTGAATAGCTCCTTTTCTTTATCCGATAGCCTGGTGGGCAGAACAACATTCACTTTAGCCAGAAGGTCGCCTCGGGTGGACTTGCCAAGGTGGGGCATGCCCTGACCGGCCAGGCGGAAGACGCGCCCGTTCTGGGTCTCCGGCGGAATCTTCAGCGCGAGTTTGCCCTTGAGAGTCGGCACCTGAACCTCGCCGCCGAGAACAGCCAAGGTCAGCGGCACCGGTATACTGGTATTGAGGTCGTCACCCTGGCGTTCGAAGGTAGGGTGGGGGGTGACGGTGATATTAAGATAGAGGTCACCGCTGGAGCCGCCGCTGTAACCCGGCTGCCCTTTACCGGAGACGCGTACCCGCGAGCCGGTGGCTACCCCCGCGGGTATTTTCACCTCGAGCCGATTCATACCGGCCACGACACCGGCACCGCGGCATACTGAGCAGGGCAGGTTCTGAATTTGCCCGCTGCCCTGACAGGATTTACACAGTTCTTCTTGCTGCAGGTTGATGGTACGGCTGGTGCCGCGATAGGCTTCTTCAAGGGTTACTTCGACCGGCGATTCCAGGTCCTGTCCGCGTCTCGGCTGGGAGCGGCGTGAAAAGCCCCGCGAACGTCCGCTACCGAACAGCTCCTCAAAGATACTGTCCATGCCGCCGATATCCCCGCCGAAGTGATAGCTGGTGCCGTCCCCCGGGGAATACTGCTGGTATTGCGCCTGCTGCTGGGCCGCCTGTTCAAACTGGTCGGCGTACTGCCACTTATCGCCGTACTTATCGTACTTTTGCCTTTTATCCTTGTCCGAAAGCACCTCGTAGGCGGCGTTAATTTCTTTAAATTTAGCCTCGGCGGACTTATCGCCGGGGTTGACATCAGGGTGGTGCTTACGCGCCAGACGGCGGTATGCCTGTTTGATATCTTTATCGGTGGCATCTTTTTTTATTCCGAGTATATCGTAAAAGTTTTTACCGGCCATTTCTTCTCTCCGCAACAGCTATATACACATTATATATGATATCAGCTTTCATGTCAAGAACGAATAAGGAAAGTTAACAATAGAATGTTAAGTTATGAGTTGGCAAAGAACCGAAGCTATCATAGTTCAGCAATCTCCCATCTTCTTTTCTCGGTAATATTTGGTTTTGGTTGTTTCGTCATGCCAACTTACCCCCTTAATCCCCCTCTCAAACACAACTGATAAAGCTGCCCGTTTTTGATATGTTTGAGAGGGGGAGGAATTTTGGAGAGGGACTAACGCCCCTCTCGGGCACTCCTCTGACTCCTAAGCGGAAGTGCGTAGCGAGAGGGAGCGCAGCCCCCTCTCAATTAATCTCCCCTCTCCAGCCATAAAATCCTCTGGCTTGCCCGCTAAATTAGGCTGGAGAGGGGCAGGGGTGAGGTAAAATAAAACCAAATGCACACGTAACCTTCTCTCCCGCCAGTTGACAAGCCGGCGTTTTCACGTGTAATCTATGAGTGAGGAATTTAAATGGCAGCTTGTCCCAATTGCGGGCGCCAAACGCTGAGAACTAAAGACTGGGCTTGCCAGTGGTGCGGCTATCCGCTTATATCACGAGCCTTTAAGAAGATAGATAAGACGTTCAAGGAGCTTCAGGAAGAGAGAAGCCTCGCTTTAAGGTCGGTAGAGGCTGAAACCGAGCCTGAACTTGAACCGGAACCTGAACCGGCGCCGGAGCCAAGACCGAGGCCGGTATTCCGGCATGTCCCCAGCCCCGAGCCCAGGCCTGAACCCGAGCCGGAGCGAAAGCCAGGTCCACCCATCAGACCCGTTGCCAGACCGGAACCGGAACCGGAAATGAAATCCCTGCCTGAACCTGTAACCACACCGGAACAGAAGCCGATGGTAATTCCTCCGGCCGCACCTATAATATTGCCGGAGTCTATGCCACCGGAACCCAAGCCGGAGATTAAGATTGAACCCGAGCCACCGCCGGAACCTCCGATAAAGCTGGAAGCCATCAGCGACGGCATGGAGATAAGCGCTGACCAGTTCGATGCACTTTACCGGGCGGATAAATCAGGGG
>Ga0315288_10009630_pt1 | contig 12167 bp, 17 predicted proteins | sample YL17G11_20_MG_FD_203454 | JGI IMG/M metagenome (GOLD analysis project Ga0315288, IMG submission 203454) | Sediment microbial communities from Yellowstone Lake, YNP, Wyoming, USA - YL17G11_20 | ecosystem: Environmental > Aquatic > Freshwater > Lake > Sediment | place: USA: Wyoming | collected...
TGTCTCAAATTCGCTGGATCTATTTTCTCTAGTTCTCGTTTCAACAAATTTCCTGTAGTCAGCAAGAGATTTAAATCTTAAAAATACAGAACAAACACGTTGCGGTACTGCAATGACCGCAATTTGTTCAGCAGTATAATTACTAGACCTTAATGAATTGGCAGCGGCTTGACAATCCTCAATGGATCTTGGATCTATCGTTGGCGGAGGAGGTGGGGGTGGTACCCAAGGTTGTGCTTCTACCGAAACCCAGCAAAACCCATGAAAAACGCCACTCATCCCAAACCCACCAAGAACATCCGGAGCACCAAACTTGTACATCATATAGCTTGAATCCACCCCCAAATAAGTGGCAGGGATGCGGTCGTCTTCACTGGTTGGGCGAGAAAAGGCTGTCCATTCCCACCAATCAATATGACAATCCTGTGGTACGTACACTCTAACAGATTCAGTCTTTATTTGTTTATAGGTAGGCAAGAAAAAATCTTCAGAACCATCCGGGATAAACTTCTGAAAGACTTGGACCCACTCAGCAGAAAAAGATTGAGTAGGGATTAAAAGCGCTATTAGAAAAATAATTAAACGAGGCATAAAAACTCCTATAGACTATCGGTTATAGTTAACACCTTATTTCTTTACACGGATGTGTTTATTAACAAATTTTTCTCCGGTTTTCCAGAGCGTACGTGCGCCAACGTTACCGGTGATTCCTGCAACACCTCTAATGGCACCGGCCAGCCAACTAACATCTTTAGTAAATTGAGTAAAGGGTGTAATCTTCCTCGTTCTAAACAGGTCTTTAAAGTATCCCCCTTTAAAATGTTCCCGAGAATAAAGGCGGTATTTAAAGGCGGCGGTACGCTTTTGAAAGCAGCGCATGGAATAACACCCCCTCTGTCATATTTTAGTGGCATTTTCCTTCAAGGAATTCCTCTCTAGAGCAAAGAACACCTTTCGGTAGGTAATCCCCTTGATACATTCTAGTTTGGGCAAACACCGGGTCCACCACCAAGTTGCGGTAGTTAAACCCTACGACAAATTGCTTTGGCCCCCTAGAATCATTAATAAAATTAAGACCTCTGGTTTCTGCCGCCTGACGAACGTCATCACCGTGACCTATTACCACATTAACAAACCCCTTGGAATCAAGTTTAGTAAGGTAATCAGGAAGACACCCTCTGGTCTCATTCTTGGGGTAATCCTGGGTACATAAAGACCAGTAACGAGTTTCCAGAAGAATGGGCATTGGTCCGGTACCACTTATGGTTCTCATAAATACGGGAGCCTTAAATCTCACCACTATCACCTCTTCTCCATAAACCATCGGATTAACTGCATAGGTATACTTGGGAATAGCCACATTAGGACCCCAAAGAATATTGGCCTCTTTAAATTCAAAATGGGTCTTCCTGGGAACAATGATAGTAAGAAATTCGGGAAACTTAAAATAATGTGGTAAATCAATTTGTTTGGGGCAAGCTATTGGTTCGCCCTTCAAGTTGTAAGCAAATATTCTGGGAAACCATTCCGGTTTTACTTCTAATCCTGCATTTGGTGAAAAAATGCGAAACATAAAAACATGGGTGTATAGTCTACTATCCGGCAATCTAATAACGTTCTTCAGTCCTGGCGTTGGAGAAACACCATTTGGAAGAGCTTCGATAGTGTAGTTTCGAGGGGTGGTATCCAGAGGAGTTCCTTCTATGTAGGGGTTCCTGGAACCTTCATCTGGTTGTATTTGCGTATCCAGAATAGCGTCCACTGGATAATGCTTCTTACTCCACATCGAAGATAAACTCATAAACCGAGCCCAAGGATATTCTCCTTTGAGCACAAACTTTAAGTTCTTATCTCCCCTCCATCCCAAAACTCCATATGCGGCATTCCCATCACCAGAAAATGGTTTAGGGATAGCTGGATCGGTAGATAGTGTTAGATCCCATTTTTCCGTACATTCCTCTGCTTGTAGATCTCCTTGGGACAGGTTAGCGGTCAGCATGGCTAAAAATAAAAATTTTCTCATATATCGTCTCCCATACACATATTTTCCATCTCTTTTATTCTCTAATCCAAAAGTTTTTTAGCGCCTGCACATTCTTCTATAGAATGTGATATACTGTAAAATGGGGGAGCTTCTCTACTGAGATCTCTGGATAAGAGTACCTCATTCTTCAGAATCCTCACTTCCTGTAATTGTAATTATTTCACTAGCTCTAGCTACACCTAATTGGAAGGCCAACCCACGCACTAAATCTTGGAAAGTGTTATATATCAATTTTTGTGGAGAACAGGCAATCGAAGTTTCCAAGACAAAACCATTGGAAACTACTTCGATAGATACTCGATTTCCTGTATGGTTATTGTCGAATTTTTTCATCTTCTTCCTTATCCTCTGAAGGCTCTGACAAAGCCCAATCCACCAAATAAAACAATAGTGGGTATGTGTTTCCTCGAAAAACCCTGGGATTCTTCTTAAGACCACCTATTATAACATAGCCTCTCAGCGGTAGTCAACTTGACGCTACGCAATATAAAAAAACACTCTACCGGGGTTTGCAGAGCAAAGTCTCTGCTCTTCCATTCCGATAAGAAGAGAGGGGCGTAAAAGGCCCCGACACCGGAGGCCTAGCAGAACACTTGACAACGGTTAGTGCAATGTGTTATAATATCTTCACTATGAGGCGGCCTAGATATTCTGTCTCGCCTCAGCGTAAGCTTCTCAAGTAGTGTGACGGCTGGTGCTTGTCACCGGGTTTGAGAAAAGGAAAATGTGAGGTGCTTTATGTGTTCTGTACCTTCGTTCCCTACCTGGAATCTAAAAATCATCGACAACTCAGAGATGGCCAGTGAAACAGGAAGTGGGGAGGATTTTGTTTTTGAAAACATCCCTATAGGCTGGGAGGTCCACCAATTTCCTTATGGGTTTTCTTTGAGCGAGTTTGAAATGGCTCTGACTGTTCAGTGTTCACATGGGCAACACGGCAAAGCAGAGATTCTCGTTACTAAACCTTCAATAGATGGCGGAATGGAAGTGCTAGCCAGGTATGCCATTTCTAGCGGTGAAGGATGGGAGGAGATTCTCTCCCAGCAGATCAATGACTACATGAACGGGTGCCATAACATCAGTCGAATGATTTGGGCAAAAACAATATCATTTGAAGCATCCAGGATTGGTTTTGAAAAGATGAAAAAGGTGTTTACAGACGTATCGCGGTCAAGAACAGTCCTTGTGAAAGATAAATCACCTAAGGCTATGCCGGGGATACTGTCCGGTATTACTGAAGAGGACATCTCCCCTTCGTCACCGTTTAAGACAAGGTTTGAGGGTGAATTTTTCGGATTCGAAGATGAACCAAATGAAGAATAACCTTATTGGTGTTACTAAATTTCCCGACAAGGATGGGAATTATACAGTGATCACCACTAGGAGAGAGGTGATGATTATCTGGCACACCGCCGAAGAGATTCAGGTTGTCGGGAGGGCAAAGCCATCGGATAAAGAGTCATGGATTAGGCAGATGATTTCCAAGCATCAGGAGTCCAGAGGCGTGGTATCTATGTCTGCCTGTGAACAATTAGCTCAGCGGATTGCCGATTTCCTAAAGTTGGTAGGCCAAACATCGGAGAAAGATATCAACGAGACAGTAATAAGGAATCTGCCTATTCCAACACAAAATGCTTTTGATGCTTGCAAACAGAAAGTGCTAGCCTTGTTGAACCAGCCTTAAATAAGTTGTTCCCGACGTATCGCTAGTACGGAAGTACATACGTCGGGAACAATTTTACAAATCCCCTGGTCTTATTTCATTACCATCTTGCATTGATCTGGTGTACAAACTTTTTCCATCGATTTTCCAACCATGGCCTCAGCTCCATTAGCCATGAATTCAAAAGACTTGAGAAAATCATTATCAACCTTGGTTTTTTCTACCTTGGAGTCTACTTTAACGATTTTCTTATCCTTGATATGGGTGGTAATTATTCCTACAACCTCCCCAGTCTTCGATCCTTTGGTAAATTTGACAGTTGAAGAACTACCATCATCAGCGGTAGACTGATTAACAAAATATTGGTCTGCTCCTGCTTGCTGGTCTACCGCTGTTTGAGCACTCTGGGTAGCCTGTTTTCCGAGATCTGCAGCCTTGGCTGGGCTAGAAGTCATAAGAATGGCTGCCATCATCAGACCACCAACAAATCTCTTTAAAGTATCTGCCAACCCAGCATCTATTTCTTCACCACTAACTACTTCATTGGAATCTATCTTCTCTAGAGCTGCAATAATATCTTTTTTCCTAATTTTGTCCCCAGATAGAATCTCAATACCCATCTTAATCAATTCCGATTTTATGGAGCTAGTCATCTTTAATCGGAATAGGGTCGTTTGTAAATGTTGTTCCAAACTACGATATGCGGATTTGAAATCACGATACATTTTGCATGACACTGGCTCTTCATTGATATCGGAAATACCAGCGTCCCATGAATTATTATCTGTAGATATATAATAATCCAATCCTTGATGTTTCGTTGGTTTTATCCAAGTTCTAATATCATCGACATCTACCACTTCCCAATCTTTTAATTCAGGAGGGGATGGAAGTACATCACTAGATACTTCTTTTCTTACATTCCTAAAACTTTTTTCTGCCATTTTCGGAGTGACTCCAGCCCCCTTAAAGAATTCATTCAACTTGTTTTTATCTACGCGCATTCTAGAAACAAGTTTAGCCCCAGGATCAAGTTCAAGTGTTTCTTTCAGGGAGGTTTTTCCGTCATCCTTATCCTCCCACCCAGAATCAATGCTGCCATCGGATTTGATAATAAACCACATGTATCTAGCTGCTTGTTTTGCATAGTCGTCGGCTTGTACCTTTTTCAAGGCCGCAACAATATCTTTCTTTTTCACCTTATCTCCTGGAAAGACCTCGATGCCCATTGCAGTTAGACTTGCTTTTAATTGTTGTTTCTTATCCATTGATGGTTCTCCCTTGAAATCTTTATGGGTTTTTGTTAAATATTTGATAGCCATATCTTTCAACCGCTTATCTTCAGGCTTTTCAAGACGGGCGTTGCTTATTTTTTCGTTATAAGCATAACCCTCTCTTGTTGTTAACCCCAACAATTTTATGTTGTGCTGAATCATTCCTCTGCTTTTGAAAAAATCTTTTTCTGCTACAATATCTTCGAAAGGATATAATCCCATTTTTTCCTCACCGTCTTTTCGGGTGTCTAATCATTGTTTGTGTAAATCTGAAATCTTTGTGTCGTCCGAAATTTCTAACAAATCCAAAACGACTATAAAATTTCCGCAAACGGTCAACGCTCGTCCCACCAAAATCCGTGGATGGAGACAATACAGTAATAAGACCATTTTCATCAGCAAAATTGGAGATTTTCTCCATGGCCTTGGTACCTACCCCCTCTTTACGACTTTCTTTCGGGACAACAATTCTCGACAGCTCCATAGCATCCTGATTGCGGAGGTAATATAAATCTAGAGAGATTCCCAATTCTGATTCTAATTTGGAACGAAAATCCTTTATCTTATGATCTGGGTTATCCTTAGCTGCAATTTTTTTCAGAACTGCTGTTTCTCTAGATGAAATTTTATCACAATAAGACCAGTCAATAATTAGCGCTTTTATCGGTAGCTCTAAGGCGATGGCATAAACAATCCTATGCCGACCGCATAAGGCTTGATATTTATTTTTTCGCTTAAAATAGTACAGTATCGGTATATCTAGTTCTTTACCAAACCTAAATGCCGGTATTACATCTTTCTGATGCCTAGGTAAGTAGCGGTATCCGTAACCGTCTCCAAGTTCGTAGTCTTTATAGTCGGGTTTTATTTTCGGGTTTAGTAGCCATTCACGTGGTGGTACATCGCCTTCCGCTATGTCTATCTTTTTTACTTCGTCAACAGTAAATTCTTTAACATAGGCTTTGCTGTATAGAGCCTCAAGTCCACCCGGAGTTTTTTCGAAAACTTTCGCTATTTCCTCATCCTCGTTCCTCATCTCTTTTTTGAAAGTAGCAAACGATGGTTTCACCCATTTTGGTCCTGGTATTTTATCTTCGGCGACTATTTTTTTCAGGGCAGCTATAACACAAGCTTTTGGCCCAGCAGTATCTATTTTAGCTAACTGAAGAATTCTCTCAACCTCTCGCGACCCTTCTAATTCCCAATCCCAGTCGGCATCATTTATGGTGATCTTTGAGTAAACTTTTTTGGCTCTCTTGGAGTCTAATGGGGCAATAAATGGCCATTCCTCATCAGGATAAAATTGTGCAAGAGTAAAATCCACTATCTTGTTTTCAGCCACAACGAAATTGTGGCCATGTATCCCAGAAGAATGGCAAGGGCCATATGATCCATAATGGGGACTATCATCTTTTATTGTGATTTCAGCAGAGGCTAAAGATGCTTTAACCTTAGCGATATCAAAAACATTGCGCAATACTGACGCAACTTCAGAACATTGGTCATGAGCATATTTGGGATGCTCATATCCACTATAAACAACCTTTGCCGCTTCAATAATTCTATCAAACACACCCATTAATGCCTCAAACCCTACAATTTATGAAAATAGGTTGGTGGTGGATTAGGATATTCTGGTGTACCTCTAGTTTCTCTATCATACTCTTGGTATTCTGCAGGGATATCGTGAACGCTGATCTTTTTATCGTCGAACACACCCACGCTTAAGTGCCCGAAATTACCCCACTCTTTCGATTGTGCGAAATCGTCTATTAATATACCATCATATCCAACCTCTTCAACTTTCTTGAAGGTAGACAAATCGTTATATTGTACGTCTGTCAGATCTCCTTCGCCCATCGCCTTCTTGTAAATCGACAAGGGTTTTTTCACCCTTGCAATAAATAGTCGCCCTTTAACTTTTGTATTCGGCTTTAGGATTTTTCCATGGTGTGTTCTGATACGATATAGATCGTGGTCGTCTTTTTCGAACCCATATTTTTTCATCAAACCATTAATATCTTCTTCAGTAGGTAAATGATCCCATCCTTTTGGTCCTGAAAAACTGTTGGCTTGACCGCCAGGACCCCATTTAACTTTAGATGTATCGTACTCGATACCAATCATCTTTTGTAGTTCTTGGATGGTTTGGTCCTGGCTTGGGCGCTGAAGACTACGCTCATTCAGCGCCATTTCTCCGCCAGACTGTGGTATGTAGAGTTGCGCGATTTTTGGGCTATCGGTAAACCATATCAAACCATCCCCTCCCGGTTTCAACCCTCCGGTGAAAGATTCAAGGCTACCATGAAACATTAGGGAGCCTGCTGGGATGGTGGTTTTGGCGATAACTCTATTTAGAGCTGTGATTATGATAGACGTTCCTCCTCTTACACCTATTTAAAAAGTAAGTAATGGAGGAAACTAATTAACCTTTTTCTTTTCTGGTGTGCTCTTCACAGGCAGTATAGATCCAACCTTTCCCTACCATTTTTCCAGGTTTGCCACAGACTTCGCACGTTACCCCGCTCTCCATTTCCGCCTCTCTAATTACCTTGCTCATTTCTTCCGTTTCAGATTTCATATAGAAACGTAAAGTACCAAATTTTTCTTTTACTTGTGATGCCCGGTAATGATGCCTATCTTCTTCAGGCTGAGCAAGAATTAGAGCCTCTAGTTTTTCTGATGCTTTCCATAGCAAATCGAACCACCCATCGCCCGGAAACCCCCAGCAAAGACATGTCTTTGCCATCGATTCATGTCGATCGCGATATAGATTGGGAAACGTTTTTACCAACTTTTCGTCTAAGTCTTGGCGCATGTCATCCCCTATGGCTTATTTCCATATTAACCATTGTTTCATCTCTTCTGGATCGGTATTCGGTACTTCTACACTTAAGCTATTCCGCTTAGCAAATTCATCTACAGCCGATTTGACATTGAATTGAGTTGATATAGAAACCCACTCACCTTCCCGTAAGTAGGGGGAACTTCTCCCCTCCCCATCCCAATAATCGTCTCCACAAAACAACCCGCCCTCTCTAACCTTGGGCCACCATGCATCCAAATCTTCAGCTACATCATGAAACCCGTGTCCAGCATCAATATAGACCCAATCAAAAAATCCTTCTTGAAAAATTTTTGCTGCCTCGGTTGATAGATCCCTAATAATAGCGGTTCTTACTCCAAACTCATATATATTCATAAATGTTCGAGCCAAATTGTTTAACTGGTCATTATGATCTCCATTATTGTAGTCTATTTTTCCTTCAAATTTTCTCCAAGCATCAATCAACCAAATCTTTTCTCCTTGCCATTCTGATAAAAGATGCTTGGAAAATGCACCACAGAGAACCCCCACTTCAGCACCATATCCAGTTAATCCGTGTTCATTAAACAATTTCGGCAGATCGTTTCTGGATTTCAGTTCAAACTTTGATTTCAATTTATTTTCCCCAAGCTGGAAATCTACCGAAGTGGTACTTATTGGTAAACACTGCTATTTCCAATACGAATGTTAGTAGTTGGACTTGATTAAAATATTATTGATGATATTAGAAAGGTGTGTTATACACGACTTTGGGATGATTAGTTCATAGTTTTGCGCTATAATTGTATAAACCACGAAGGTGCCAATTTTTCCGTTGAAACATGCAGGAAGAAATTTTTGTCTTTTATGAATTCGTCCACCGCTTGTTTAACATAAACATGTACTTTTTTATCTTCAGGGATATCTGACGGATCCCCTACACCATTCCCATAATCAATCAATAGAATCCCATTGAAATAATCGTGGCCACAAAACAGTCCACCTTTCCTCACTTTTGGGTACCATACTTTTAAATCTCTAACAATGTTATCATAATCGTGACCAGCATCAACATATACAAAGTCTAGAGAATTTTCCGCAAATAAGTCTACTACCAGTGTTGATAAGTCCCTGATAATTACAGAACTGGTTCCATATGGGTAAACTCTCATAAAGGTTTGGGCAAATGCATTAAGCTGACTATTATGATCCCCATTATTACAATCCTGAATATGCTCGAAATGCCTCCATGAATCTATAGAATATAGTCTATTTCCTTTCCAATTTTTCAGAATATGAGCAGTAAATATACCATCTTCTACTCCTAACTCAACTCCTATCCCTAATAATCCGTTTTTATTTAGGTACTCAGGCAAATCTTCTCTTATTCTAATATCCTCTAATTTCATTCCATTCCCCACTCTTTTAGCTTCTTTTTAGCTTCTTTAACCGGATCAAAATCACTCCAAGTGGGGTTGCCAGTAGCGCCGATATGATAAATCCTGGAATCACCACCAAAAGATGCTTCCCATCGATAACCATACATGGCAAAATTTAGATTAATACAAAACTCACTTACTTGCCTATTTTGATGTATGGGATACTCCGGATATCCTATACATTCTGCTGCAGCTTCTTCAAATGAGCATTCCAATGGTTTCCATAAATCGTGGGTTAATAAGGATGTTATGAGGAATGAATCTGGCAATGCTGCCATGGGCTCATCTTTAAAAAAGAAGCGGTTGTTTTTAAAATATGAATCTCTATGCATAATTGCTACAGCGTAAACACACCAAAAATCTCGATCTTTAGTTGGATCTTCCAATGTTTCTGGGTCAATTACATAATCAGCATCTATATTTATATTCCACAAATAATCTTTACCAGCTTCATAAATTTGCATTCTCTCATAATTGGGGGGCCATCCTAGAAATTTAGCTTTTTCTATTAGATTGAAATCGGCACCAATTTTAAAAGCCCATTTTCGCAATAGGGGTAAAGTTATAGCTGTAAGCTCAGGGTACCAATTATTTATTGCAACAACATGAATACACTTGCCTTTGGAAGGTGTCGGTCTTAGAAATCCCTCAAAACTCATGCTTTTAATTCTTTGTTTGATAGCAGGGGGAGGATTCGAACCTCTCCGATATCTGGCTTATGAGACCAGCAAGCCGCCATTGCTCCATCCCTGCCAAATCGATTGCACTAAGTTTTTATGGTTTGGAAAAAAATTTATCCCTTTTGGGTATTTTTCTTTAACCACTCCTCATATTTTTCTTCTGATACAAAATCTGTAAATTCCCAATTAATTCCTCTAGTAATTTTAAAGCAATTAGTTAGAGGAATTAGGTACCCATTTTTCCATTTCCTATTTTCTATAATAGTGAGAAAAATTACCAGATTGACTACTATTGTATCCTTTTTGTCTGATTGAATCACAACTTCTCAATGTCGAACTCGGGCTGCCGGAACAGACCGTCGATTTTTGGAGACTAGCAAGCCGCCGCTCCATTCCCGCTTTAATGGCATTTACCTAAATAGTCCTTATGATGATTAAAATGCTCGGTAACTATCTGAGAATCTTCTAATTCCAATGTTTCACAACGATAAATATTACAGTGGCAAAATAATCGTTTAGGATGAAATTCTAATGATCCATTAGGGCAAGTAAGAATCGTTCCTACCAATGTGCATGATATACCTGGAGAACCGGTATCACCTTTTTGCCCAGGACTTCCTTGATCCCCCTTCGTTCCAGTATCACCTCTTTGCCCAATATCTCCTTGTATCCCTGTTCCCCCAATATCGCCTTTAGCACCAGGTTCTCCTTGCTCGCCACGATGGAATTTGCCGCACCCCAATAAAAGCAATAATATTACAATTATTAACTTCATAGAACTCCCCCTTACTATTTAAATTAACCATGGTCTGCAATTAAATGGTAGCACTCAATATATATCTGTTCCTTAGCCCCAAGGCTGGTTTAGAGGAATTTCTTCGAAGAATATGGTTTTATTTTTGTTTTGGGCAACACAGCCCTCTTTTAGGTCGGTAAACTCGAACTGGTTTTCCGAGAAAAATTTTCCTAGATGAAACCATCCGTGACTATAATGGAAAAGACCGTGTATTTTCACAAGCCCGTCGCTATCCCACTCTGTAAGCAAATACATTTTTTCGTTCATAGTGCTATTAAACTCTTTAATCTGACGTTTCCATTAGACCAAATTGATAATTCGTCGCACTCTATTGTAATCTTCATGTTTAGGATGTGGTCTGTAGGTGGGCAATTTTGGTCAGTATGAATACATATTGTGGCCACTTCCTTATTGTTTTCTATAACCCTGATCGGTCGCTGGTTCACTGATACAATATAAACTCTACCAGACAGGCCATGTACCATTAGAATACCACTCTGACAGAACTTCCGCCATTCTGCCTCGCTAATAATGTCACGTAGATGCTGGCATTTGACCCTATTCCGCAACGATAGTGGGTCCGTATCAAAACTCCAGGGCTATCGGGCTGTATAGACCTGAACCATACTTCCTCCTGAAGTGCTCGGCTCGCTTCTAGTAATTGATCCTGGTTAAGCTCCCCCTCAAGCCTCACTTGGACACCGAACCTTGCAAAGTCTAAGTCAACCGTGGTTTGTAATTTGTAGTCTGCGTGTCTATTAACTACACCAAGCAGCCCGTACCGTTTTGGTATTGGGGCAACATTCATCTGCTCTATCATACTTTTAACGGTTCGGTATGTGCGGTATTTCGAGTTGTTGAATGTGTAAGAAGAAAGTAGCCGCTCTAACCAACTGAGCTAACGGGCATTATTTTGGCACAATATGTACTAGGAAGTCTCCATCCCCTCCCGTAGAGAAAGGAGCATATCCTCTTCCTTTCTTCTCGAAAAAATCGGTCTTTCTCAAAACACTGTTCCACCCACCAGAATTGTCAGTCCATGAATAACAAGGATCTCCAACAACAACTCTACCGGAAGTTTCAATTTCACTTGATTCCTCTACGTCCTTATAGGCAGATATGGAAATTTTAAACTTAAAGGTTCCTGTAGGAACCTCTATCAATTTCTGCGAGAGCATGTCAAATTCCCCACCATTTTTCCTTACCCACTCTAGATCCATAACTGCTATCAGACCAGCATCTACTGACAACTTTTCATTAAATGGCTTTTTCATGTGGTCTCCTCTTTATCAAACTATCTCTCAAAACAGCGCTACAGCATCTCCCCGGAAGCAAAATAAATATGCTAACTTATTTGTAGAGCTTATCAAACCATCTCTTGTGGGCATCGTCAGCACGTTTTTTCAGATCCTCTAGATAGTCCCCGCCAGCCAGGTTGTGGTGCTGAACTAGACGGTTCACTACT
>Ga0315288_10009631_pt1 | contig 12166 bp, 11 predicted proteins | sample YL17G11_20_MG_FD_203454 | JGI IMG/M metagenome (GOLD analysis project Ga0315288, IMG submission 203454) | Sediment microbial communities from Yellowstone Lake, YNP, Wyoming, USA - YL17G11_20 | ecosystem: Environmental > Aquatic > Freshwater > Lake > Sediment | place: USA: Wyoming | collected...
GGCTCGCCCCAGGTCAAACTTTTCCTTGTTATCCATCTAGAGTACGTCGATAAAATTGGTGTATGATTAAATCAGGTTAAATGGAAAAACTAAAAACTTTAACAAAAAAGGTTATCCTCTCCTGCCTTGTTTTTGTTTTATTGGCCTTTTCTTTTGTTCCCAAAGCCTATGCCCAAACAGGCGGAGAAGGAACTTGGTATGGCCAAAGTTTTCAGGAGTGGTATACCAAGGTCTATGACTCTTCTAACCCAAGTGAAATTTTTGGAGAGCGTTATACCGCCGCCCAAGTTCAATGGGTTATGTACGGGCTACTTTCCTTTTTGCTCAGACTTCCTGTTCAGGGGAATGGGGAAGCGCTGGATTGTATGTTGAGCCAGGGCCAGAATATTAATGAGTGTGTAGATCTTATTCGACAATCTATCGATAATTTGTTAAGTGGCGGCGACACGAATCAGCAGGGAAAAAATCTTCGAGGCTTTTCGGGCGTTGCGTCGATAATAACTACAAACCCTGTATCGGGAATTGGATATTTCAAAGATGTGGCATTGCGATGGCATCTCGTTCCTGAGGCAAAAGCCCAAGGTTTTGGTTTTACCGCCGCCGGTCCGGTACTTAAACTATGGAAAGTCGCGAGAGATATATCCTATACCCTACTGGTTATAGTAATAGTTGTTCTCTCATTCATGATCATGTTTAGGGTTAAAATCTCTCCACAGGTAGTAATAACAGCCCAGTCAGCTCTTCCTAAAATAGTAGTTGCCCTCGTCCTTATTACCTTTTCCTATGCGATAGCTGGTTTTATGATTGACCTCATGTACGTAGTAATTGGGATAGTAGTCTTACTAATAACTAACTCGGGACTCTCCGAAGCAAACTGGCAATCTCTCTTCGCCTCTTTAACCACTGGTCTTAATGGATTCTCTGCCTTGATGTTGTATTGGCTTTACTTCCTTTTTTCTTCCTTTTTTGCTATTTTCACCTTAAATGTCGGCGCTATAATTCCTGCGTTTTTACTATTTCTCTTCTCAATACTCGCAATTTTATTGTTACTTTGGTACTCACTAAAGATAATCATTCTTCTTCTAAAAACTTACGTTCAAATTATTCTTGCTATTATTATTGGACCAATACAAATTCTCTTTGGCACTGTAGCGCAGGGGGCGGGCTTTGGCCCTTGGCTACGAAACCTTCTGTCTTTGTTAGCCGTTTACCCCACAGTCTCGCTTTTGTTGGCACTTGCGTTCCTTTTCATTAGCGCCGGCGCCCCTGATTTCATCCAATGGGGAGCGCCATTTTTCTTTAAACCTGCCGTCTTAAGCGGTACTCCCTGGGATCCCCCTCTTACTCTCGGAACAGGCTGGGGAAATACGAGTAAAATCCTTTGGATTGTCGTAAGTTTTTTTATAATCACCCTTATTCCTAAAGTTTCAGATATCATCCAAGGCCTCATTTCTGGAAAACCATTTGCCTATGGGACTGCTATCGGTGAGGCCGTCGGAAGGCCAGCCTCTCTCGCCACTCTAGGCTACGGTCAATATGCAGCTTCTCAGTTTAAAGAGGGAGGGGTGCCGAGACCTCTCGGGTATATCCCTGGAATCAGACGGCTTGATCCAAAACAAAGGCGCGTAATAGGAGAGGTGTTAAATACTCTCACTCGAGCCTTTGGCAGGTAATTATAAAGAGAAGACCTCATTTAAATTGCTCACTTGTAAAAATCTGATAAAATTATGTTTAGATGGAAAGAAAACCGGTTACCATTAAGAGTACCACCGCAGAAACCTTGAGGCCCATCCGCCGTATTGTGAGCGGATATGGCCAATATGTAGCGTCTGAACTTAAACTATCCGGTGAACCAAAACCCCTCGGAGTCCTATTAAAGGGCCTTTCTGAGAACAAAAAACGTAAGCTAGGTGAACTTTTGGAAACTTTGATTAAAGCTCTTAGATGACGGATTAAACGGATTAAGAGGTAGGAAACCCGCTGCTCTTGGCTACATTTTTTGCAACTTCCCAAATGGTTTTCTCTGGGGTGGAAGTACCAGCGGCAGTCTCCTCCCGAGCCTTTACTGTCTGCACCTTCCAAATTGCCGCCTTCGGTAAGCTCTCTACCCCTTTCCAGAAGTTCCTTCTGTTGTTATCAAAGGATTGGTCGACCATATTACGTAAGGATTCTTCAACATTATCATGGGACCCAAACCTTCTATATAGTTCCCTATATTCACCGTTGGATTTGACGAAGCTATTAATAACAATTGGGAGGAATTTGTTCTTGTGCCTCCAAAAATCTGGGCTCATAAAGGAACTTGGGTCGAAATCTTCCGCATAAGTGAACAGATAAATCCCTTTAATCGGATCCTTTCGGCCTGCCAAGTAAAGAAATAGTGTATACCAACTCCAGATATTCTCAATAACGGCTTTCTTCGGATCAAGGCCGATTTCTGGTACTTGTTGCTCCAACATTTTTCTTTGTTGTTCGTCGAGTTGCACCGAAATTTCCCAATCCATCTCCCCAAGTCTCTTGGCTTTTTCTTCAGTCACCCCACCTTCTGGCGGGTATCCCCACCATTGCTCAATAAAAGATCTCCACTGCCCATTTTCAATTTTCGATCTGGCTAGTCGTAATAAACTCACTGCTATTCTCTCCTCCGTTAAGGGTATTGTAATTTCGGGGCCGACCGACCTCGTTCCCTTGAGGTATTCCTTTTCTCTATAACCTCGAAAATGAAACAGTTTGGTTAAATCGTCGGTCTGCGGATCTCCTTCCAAAGCAAGAGACTCCGTGTATACCTCCGCTAAATTTACATCATCCACCACTCTTTTGACATCCTTGAGCGCCAATCCCGACCCTGGCTTTTCTCCAGGAGCGCGTACAACAGGCTTATCTTTTAGTTTAACCTTTTGATATCTTTCTATTCCCAACTCGGCTGCAAGTCCGGATATCTTAAAAAACTCATATGCAATCGTTAATGCGGAAGTTGCAAAGCGTTCAGCCGTCTCTCTGTCTATCCCGGTGCCTTTCATATATCTTTCCATTACGAAAAGTTTTATTTGCCTCAAAATTATTTGCTCCTCATTCCTATCCCCCTTCGCGTAAATGTTTCCAAACTTGGTGAGCCGTCCCCGAATCTCCTTTTCATCTTCAGCTTCAGTGGTTTTTTTATACCTATCACTTCCTATTTCCCACCCGTTAACGTCTCCTATCCAATCTTTTACCGCTTTGTCCCTCTCATTGTCCGTCATCCCTGAAAAAACAATCTCTTTCCATCCTGGCCGACTCATAAGCGCCAGTATTTTCTCCTTTGTTTCGGACATTGAAACGATATAGAGAAGCCTTAGTGCTAAATCAACATGATCACCTAAGACAGTATTCTTCCTTAAGTCTTCTGGCGTCCGGATGGGCCGACTGAAGTCCGGAAGCCGAAAAAGAGTCCTAAGCTGGGCGTTACTAAATTTTGATGCCTTTATATAGAAGGTCTCGGTCATTTCAGCCAATGCGGCGGTGTTGGGCAAATAAGCGTAATTAAACAAATCGGCAAGTTTTTCCCGAACAACCATCATGTCCTCCGCCGCCCGATATGTTTCGGCTAAAACTCTTCTTTGCTCATCGGTCCCATAAACAGTTTCCGGCTCAATCACCGTCTCTTTTGTTCGCCTCTCTTTTGTGTCTACTCTCTTAACCCCCCCCGCCTCATCTAAAGTTCTCTCCTCGACAGTTTGTATCTGAACCCTTTCCTTTTTTTCGTGGCGGGTTTCAATAGAAAAACCCGGAACCTTCGTAACTACTGTTCCATCCGGAATAACTTCTATAATGCCCCTCCTTTTCAGTTCGTCCTTCGACAAAGATAAAGCCCTAGCACGATCTTCAATGGCGGAATAGTAATATTTCAAGGAGTACCTATCGTGTGCCTCATCTCTTTCAAGGTCTTCGTAGTCGCCCATTATGTCAGAGGCAATAGAAAGAACCAGCTCGGGTTTCGAAGCAGACCGTAGTGCTTCTATACTCGGGGAGCCTCTCGCCCACTCCTCTTGCTGAGCCAGACGACGCATAGCTTCCTGTTCTTGTTCTTCAAAATCCGGGCCCATACCCGTGGCGTCATCTGGTGAATGATAAATACCTTCTCGTCCTACTTCTGGCATATAGCTTTTATTTTAACACCCCAATAATTAAACTTACAAACCCCAGAAAATTTGACTTTTTGTATTATGGGGCATAGAATTGCGCGTAAGTTCGAAACATATGTCTGGTTTTAAAGAAAGGTTATCTCAATTAAAAACCTCTCTTCAAGAGAAGGTAGCCCAAGAGAAACTAGCCACAGATTTTGCTAGACAGCAGCAAGAGAGGGTAGAAAAAACTAGAGAGATTCAAGAACAAGAGCGGATGAGGAATCTTAGGGTAACTGCTAAAAATAGTCTTGGGCCGATTTTGGAAGATGTAAACACGGCCTTCCTTAGAGGAAGGGGTCAAATAGAGCTCAAAACCGCTTTCTCGAGCAACGCTTCGATTAAGCTCAAATGGGACTATAAACTAGAAGGTAATCGCCGTGACCAATACTATAGAGAAGAGTGGAACGAAATCTGGTTTATTGTAGATTTCGATGGTAAAATCTTTGGTTCGGGTCTAGAAGGATCTACTAATTTGGGGGAAGAGGCCTGGAAAGAAAAGATAGAGTCCGGTATCATGAAAATTTTAGAATCTGGAAGGTGGAATAGAGAATTCTATACTCCGGCTGGTATACGTGACAGTTCGGAAGGCTATTCTGGATCGGGTTAGATCCCTTAAAAAGACGGAGCTTCTTCGCACACATACACGACCCCCGAAGGAAAATTTGATTTTGGAAATTATGGGGTGTAGAATTCTCCCCAAATGAGCGCAGAGAATCCAAGCGAACAGCTGCCGCAAGGCTCCGAACAAAAAGAGTGGCAAGGGCAAAAGTGGGAATATCAAACCCACTTTTTAATTGCACATATCGATTCTGAAGGAGCAAAGGAGCTACTAAAGGAAAGGTGGCCCGAATGGGAGCCGGGTGAATTTGTTCCAGAAACAATGATACCGGAACTAAACGCATTAGGCGAAAATGGCTGGGAATTAATCCTGATGCAACCTGTGGTTACGGATAAATCTGGTTCAGTTTTACATGTAGGGAGATACCCGAAAACAAGCAATTTTTATTTTTGTGTCTTCAAAAGACAAATAACGCAAGAGGGCTCTCAGGAAAAGCGCTGAAAGAAAAAGGGCCGAATGGAAAACGACTTCGATTTTGAAAAGGCACGCAGACAAAAGAATGAAGAGGAGGCGCAGAAAGCGGTCGTCCAGTTTGAAAACCTTGTTCAGCGGCAACGAAATACTTTAATAGTCAAAGACCTAATAACTCTAGTTAGCAGAAACGGCTTGATGGACATTCTTGTTGAATTAGGAAAACTAACTGGCGCAAAAACAGAGTGTGAAATATTTAAAGGCGAGGGAGGCAAACACGAAGTTGAAATTGACTTTGCTGAGATTGACAAGTTTTTCCAAAAAACTTTTGATTTTGATAAGTATCATGTTTGGCTTCTAAGCCAATCTCCCACTTTCTCTCTAGACAGGACGATGGACGGTGCCATTCACTCTGTATTTAATAGCGAATCCTACAATTTCTCTACAGAAACACGCGGAATAAGAAAGCCTGATTCTCCCGAAGAATTTTGGCCCAATGAACCCATTTTGCGTCTTTGGATATATTCTCCAACAAGAGAATTTGAGGGCATGCCACAATCGAATAAGTGGGCAATTTGTATTCTTGTTAATGAGCAAGAAATGTTATTTCTAGGAGAAAAGGCCGAAAAACTTCCTTCAATTGGAAAAGCGGAAGAAAGCGCCCAACAAATTAGAGAAGTTATTCAAAAGATGGTTTCTAAACCTCACATTGGAAAATCCTTTTAGTTAGAAAGTTGTTTTTGGGTTTTATTATCTACCTTAGCGCAAATTTGACGTTATGAGGACTAAAGCTTCAATTAAGGCCCCAAAATACAACCTTGAAGTTATGAGTCGGGTGTGAAAAAGGCTTCTACTTGAAATCGCTTCTTCACGAGATATTTTGAGAGTAGAAGTTAAACTCTCTCAATCTGTGCTATAATAAGCCAATGAAACAAGTAAGTTTTTCTGTCGTATTAAAGGCTGAGCCTGAAGGTGGCTATACTGCAATTGTTCCCTCCCTACCGGGTTGCGTTACTTATGGTAAAAATGCAGAAGAAGCAAAAAAAATGGCTTCTGAAGCAATAAAAGTCTATATAGAAAGTCTAAGGAAACACAAAGAATTTATTCCAACCGAAAATTCAGTGCTTCTTACTGTGGTAAACGTAAAGACGGGTACAAAGTTTTCTTTTGCGTAAAAGTTCAATAATGCCCAATCTTCCGATTCTTACTCCCAAAAAGCTGATTAAGAAGCTTGAAAAACTTGGTTTTATCAAAGACCACCAAACAGGGAGCCATTTAGTAATGTACTATCCAAAAACAAAGAGGCGCGCCGTCGTTGCACTCCATTTGAGAGATATCCCAAAAGGAACCTTAAACTCTCTTTTAAAAGAGGCCGGCATCTCCAAAGAAGAGATAACAAAAGCATAAACCTCCTGATGGTGTGAAAAAGGCTTCTACTTGAAATCAATTCTTCACGAAGTAACCTAGAGTTAGGCGCCTGCCATGGACCAACAACATCCAATACCACAACAAATATCTTCCTACCAATTCCGATTGGTGGGAGACATGACTTTAAAGCAGTTCTTTCAACTGGCCGGCGGCGCTTTGGTCTCACTTCTCTTTTATGCCTCGCCTCTTCATCCTCTAATTAAGTGGCCGTTTATCCTTTTCTTTGCGCTTCTTGGGGTGGCTTTGGCTTTCCTTCCCTTTGAAGACCGCCCTCTTGAAAAATGGATTATTGCTTTTTTTAGGTCTATTTACTCCCCCACTATTTTTTACTGGCAACAGGCAAAAGTTAGACCCGTTTTTTTTCAGGAAGAGGCGACTGTCCCTGCCGAAAACATAATTGCTCCAGGGGGAGAAGCCGCCCTTAAGGCCTACCTTTCTGCCCCTCCTCCCCGATCTCCCGTCCTTGCTGTCCTTGAAAACGCGGAACAAGCTTTTCTTTCTAAAATTTCTCAGCTTTTTGGCGGTGGAGGCTATATTCCCCATCCTCTTACTCAAGGACCATCCATGCAAGGACAACCCCAGCCCAAAAAAAGACCGGAGGTTAATATTCCCAAAACTGCTCCGACTCCTCTTACCGATACCGGCATTAGACCCAAGTTTGTTGTTGAAGAAAAACCAACCGAAGGAGCTGGCCCAGTGCCTCAGTTTCAAACTACTGGGGTGGGCCAAGCTTGGGGGTCAAAGGGCGCCATTACCGACCATGCGGCCCAGTTTTCTCCCGAGGCAGCCCCGCCCCTTCCTCCAACGACCCCCAATACCATCGTCGGCCAAATACTTGACGAGCAAGGAAAAATTGTCGACGCGGCCATTCTGGAAATTAGGGATGTGGCGGGAAGACCCGTTAGGGCCCTTAAAACCAACAAGCTCGGCCACTTCATGATTGTTACCCCCCTAGCAAACGGAAAATACGAAATAATTATTGAAAAAGAAGGCTATTCTTTTGACCCGATAACCTTTAGCACCGAAGGAGAAATAATTCCTCCGATAATAATCAGGGCCAGGTCGCATCCTGTGGCCGTTACCGCCGTAGCATCACCAATTGTTCAGCCCGCCAACTTATGAAAATTCCATACTTATCAACTCCTGACGTCCCCTTAATGGCTCCCAGCCAGGAACACCTTCCCGTTGCGGACATAACCGACGACATTGTTCTCTATAAAGACGGCGGGGCCGCACTTGTCATGGAATCAACTTCCCTAAATTTCGGGCTTCTATCTGAAAAAGAGCAGGAAGCAGTCATTGCGGCCTACGCGGCTCTACTCAATTCTCTTTCTTTTTCTGTCCAAATTGTGATTCGAACCCAAAGAAAGGATATTTCAAACTACTTACTCTATCTTGACGCTGCGGCCAAAAAAATTGCCAATCCAAAACTGGCAAACTTAATGGCCGGGTATCGTCGTTTTATCCTCGACTCCATAAAAAAGAAAAACGTTTTGGGAAAAAGATTCTATATAGTAATTCCTTTTAGCCCTCTTGAGCTTGGAGTTACAAAATCTTTTCTCACCACAGCCAGGCGCGGCGGACCCCTTCCTTTCCCCAAGAGCTACGTAATCAAGAAAGCTAAAGTGCTTCTTTACCCCAGGCGGGACCATTTAATCAGGCAAGCGGGGCGTCTGGGAATAAGACTAAAACAACTAACGGTTATTGAACTCGTCGGTCTTTTCTATAACGTCTATAATCCGGAAGCCCCGGCAATCAAAAAGGAGGATGTCTAAATGGAACCGCAAGGAACCAAGCCCAATATTCCTTCCCCAACCCTGGCGCTTTACCAAAAACAGTTGGGTATACTCGACATCGTTGCCCCCCAAAATTTAGAGATTGATTTTGACTATCTAAAAATAAACGGCGTCTTTTTTAGAACTCTGTTTGTTTCCGGTTATCCTCGTTTTGTCTCACCGGGCTGGCTTGAACCCGTCATCAATTTTGACAGCTCCCTTGATATCTCTTTTTACATCTACCCGGTTGAAGGCAAAAGCGTCCTCGACAGTCTTAGACGAAAAATTGCGGAAATGGAGGCCGAGATTGCCACCGACCTCGAAAGAGGGAAAATTGTCGACCCCTCAACCCAGGCCAAGCTTGAAGACGCCCGTTCACTTCAAGAGCAACTGGTCAAAGGTTCCGAGAGGTTTTTCGAGTTTTCTTTCTATATCACCATTCCCGCCAACTCTCTGGAAGAACTCAACCAGTTAAGCCGCCAGGTAGCGTCCACCCTTGGTTCCCTCCTAATCGTCGGCAAACACGCCACTCTGGACCAGGAGGCCGGTTTTTTATCCTCGGCCCCCTTCGGCATGGATAGACTGGCCATCACCAGAAACATGGACACAACCTCCCTGGCCACCACTTTCCCGCTAACTTCCGCCGAGTTGTCTTCCGACCGCGGGGTCCTTTATGGAACAAACTCCGAAAACGAGTCTTTCATCATTTTTGACCGCTTCTCTTTGGAAAACGGGAACATGTCCATATTTGCTACTTCGGGCGCGGGTAAGTCGATCTCGGGTGACGAACCTGTTGTTTTTAATCGTGGTTCCGGAGTGGAGATGTCTAATGCTCAAGAATTGGTTGAGGATATTATTTCAAAAGGAATTTGCAGAAAAATAGATAGTGAGTCAGAAGGAGTAATAAATCCAGGTATTAGAGTGCTTACTTTTAATCAAGATTTAAGGTCTCGGTGGTCCGAAGTTGAAGTTGCTGCAAGAAAGATGTCCCCTGAAATTCTCTTTAAATTTACTACGGCAAGCGGAAGAGAAATTACTACGACAGGTGATCATAATCTGATCGGCCTAAAAAACGGGGAAATTAGCATAATGAAGGGGGAAAATGTAAAAAATGGTACATATATACCTCTACCTAGAAAAATATCTATACCAAATCCCAGTCAAAAATTTATAAGACCTAGAAAATTTGGGTTAAGAAACATTCCTTCTAGAATCTCGCCAAATATAGAATTTTTAACATTGCTGGGATTAATCACCAGCGAAGGACATACGAGTGAAAAGGCTCTCGAAATATACAACTCTGACCAAAGGATCCTAGAATTAATAAAAAATTATTCTTCTAGGATAGGATTTAAAACTTCACCTATTTATAACTATCCCAAGAGAACTGAACTGCAAGGCTATAGAATTGGTCCAATCGATGCAGCAATTCTTATAAACAAACTTGGTGGGAGCGGAAAATCCGATCAAAAAAGAGTCTTTCCGATATTATTTAGGTTGCCAAAAGCAGGTGCCGCCATGTATTTGAAGGCTTATTTTGAGGGAGACGGGGGTGTTGAAGAACACGAGATCACTTCAACTACAAAATCTAAAAATCTTGCATCCGATCTAAGTTACCTCCTTCTCCGCTTTGGAATAATAGCTCGAATAAAAGAACGAATGAAAGCTGCAACTAATACAACTCTAAAAAAGAAGGGTAAATATTATAGAATTTCTATTTCAGGGCAAAATAATATAAGAAAATTTATGCAAGAGATCGGATTTATAACACCAGAAAAGAATAAAAAAGCCAAAACTTTACTTAAAAATTCAAACACCAATATAGATATTATTCCAGAAATAGGATCGATTTTTAAAGAAATTTATAGTGAACTTTATAACTCTGAAGTTCCGGCTCCAAGAAAGTTTTCTGAAATTAAACTCGGCATTTTCAAACCTTCCAGAAGAAACCTTTTAGAAATAGTTGATGGAATCAAAAAACGAGTCAAAGAAATAGAAAATCTTGAAACAGACGGTTTATCCAAACTACAAATACTACCAACCGTTAAAGAAATTGTCTCCCGGGGGAATAGCAAACAAATAAATTCGCTACTTTGGAAAAGACTGGGGTATTCTTGGAAGACAATGAGGGCCGGAATACCCCCCAACACCAAAAACGCCCTACAAGCAGCCGCAATAACCCACGGCTATGAATTCCAGACAGACGAACTGGGCGGTGCTTTGTACAGATGCTTCAAATACACGGGTGAGTCGTTGAGGGAATTTGACGAGTCTCTCTGGGCGGCAACTCTTTATAAACACACCAACGCAAGGTACGAAAAAATAATTAAGGCCAGAGACCACATAGCCAAAATCTACAAGGAAAAGGTCGAAAAACTGCAAGAAATAAAGAAAAAAATTGTGTGGCTTGAAACGCTTGCCAAATCTGACCTTTTCTGGGACCCGATAGTCAAAATAGAAAAAGTCAAAGCAAAACATCCTTACGTTTACGACCTCCAAGTTAAAAACGGTGTTTTCTTGGCCGGGTATGCTGGTCTTTTTGTCCACAATTCCTATTTCGTCAAGCTCGAGGCTTTGCGCTCCCTCATGCTGGGAACCGAAGTAATAGTTATTGACCCGGAGAGTGAGTATCAGGCATTGGCCGCCGCCGTAGGCGGAGAATTTATCTCCTTCTCATTTAACTCTCCTTCTAAAATTAATCCCTTTGACCTAACCCAGGTCTTTGAGGAAGGAGAAAACCAGCTGGGGCTAAAGATTCTTTCCCTGCATTCCCTTTTTAAGGTCATTATGGGTATTATTACCCCCTCCCAGGAGGCTCTTCTTGATAGAGCCATTGTTGCAACATATCGGGCCAAGGGAATTACCCAAGACCCGGCAACACAAAAGAAAGAGCCCCCCTTAATGGAAGACCTTTATAAAATTCTCATAGGAATGGAGACGGCCGAAGCCATGGATTTGGCGGCCCGAATCGAAAAATTTGTCAGGGGAAGTTTTGTGGGAATTTTTGATAAGCAAACAAATATTGATATAAAGAATCCTTTCACTGTTTTTTCTGTAAAAGATTTACAGGATACACTTCGGCCCATTGCCATGTTTATAATTCTTGATTTTATCTGGACCCGGATTAAGAAAGATTTAAAAAAGAGGCTTTTGGTTGTTGATGAGGCTTGGCACATGATGAGATACCCCGACTCGGCTCAATTCTTGTGGTCGGTGGTTAAGAGGGCAAGGAAGTACTATCTGGGGCTTACCACAATCACCCAGGACGTCGAAGACTTCTTGGCCCAGGACATTGGAAAGGCAATTGTCACAAACTCGGCCCTACAGCTTCTGTTAAAACAATCTCCGGCCGCCATCGATAAAATCTCGGAGGTGTTTTACCTCTCACAAGGTGAGAGACAGCTCCTTCTGGCCGCCAACGTTGGAGAAGGAATATTCTTTGCCGGACCCCACCATGCACCAATTAGGGTAGTTGCCTCCGAGGAAGAACACGCCCTAATTACAACCAAAACGCAGGAATGGCCAAAGAAACAACCATAGACGCTGAAACAGCGAGAAGACTCCTTTTAATTCTTTCCCTTGAAGGGGATGTAAAAAGGGAAGAAATCGAGTGGGCCTTGGCAATAATCCACCAGATTCCAGGATATGGGGGAATGACGCTGGCAAAGGCGGTCCAGGATAGGTCTTTAAAAGAGATATTGGTTGCCATTGCGGCTGAACAAATTTCCCCAACTACCCCCAAAGACCTTGAGGCTTTAATTGAAGATGCC
>Ga0315288_10009634_pt1 | contig 12165 bp, 9 predicted proteins | sample YL17G11_20_MG_FD_203454 | JGI IMG/M metagenome (GOLD analysis project Ga0315288, IMG submission 203454) | Sediment microbial communities from Yellowstone Lake, YNP, Wyoming, USA - YL17G11_20 | ecosystem: Environmental > Aquatic > Freshwater > Lake > Sediment | place: USA: Wyoming | collected...
CGAAGCCGGTCCGGCTCGCTCATCCGCGGCGCGGCGCGGATGAGCGCGAAGCGCAAGGCATCGTCGCTCATTCGGGCCGCCCCGGCCGAGAGCGCGAGATACGTCCGGCACGAGGGAGCCGAAAAAGGAAAGGTAACCACCGTCGCGGCGACGTCCCCGGCGGACGGAATCGAGAAGTAGGAAGCTCTGTCGGATTGCGAGAGGTATGCGAGGCGCGCCGGGTACGCGAGCGGCGCTCGAACGCCGGGTGCGGTGCCGAGCGTCGAGTCTTCTCCGGCCGCCTCCCGGAGCTCTCCCCGTATGCGTTCGACCCTAGATTCGAACGGCTCGTCTCTCCCGAAAGCGGCGGCGGGGGTGCGGGGCAGGACACCCCGCTGTTCGAGCTCGAGTCGTCTCAGGATGGAGCCTTTCTCGCCGGCGAGGCGATTCATCTGCTTTTCCGCCTCGGCGATGAGCATGTTGGGATCCGCATTGATGAGCTCGCCGTAGTCGAAGATCCTCGAGAGGTTCTCGGAGCCGAGGATGATCCTCCCGTGAGAAACGGGAAGGAGCGTTTCGGAGGCGAACCGGCGAAAACCGAGGATCGCAAGCCGCACGGTCTCGATCTCTCCGTCGAGGGACTCCCCGTACCGCTCTCTAACGAGAGCGGCCAGTCCGGGAAGTCCCGCGGCGAGCGTGTCGAGCCTCTCGATCGCGTGCCTGACGTGCCAGTCGGCGGGATTCCTGAGATTTGTCTGCCCGTTCGAGAACAGGGTGGGGATGCGGAGGATTCGTCTCCGGTACGCTTCGATCTCGCCGCTCGGCGCAGAAGTGATTCTCGACGGTATCCCCCAGAGCGCCTCCTCCGCCGTCCAGCAATAGAGGAGCGGGCTCGACCGATGGCTCTGGAGATTCTCAAAAGCGAAACGCGCTCCGCGGGCCCAATCAATGATGACGGTCGCGCGATCGACGTCCCGCTCGCCCAGGCTCCCGGCAGGTATTTTCGACAGCTGCGCCTCGATCCTCTTCAGCCGTTTCAAGGCGCCCCTGATCTCGTTTTCCGAATAGGTGAAGAGGAGCGAATCGGATGCGGCGATGCCGAGGCGGGAGCCCCGGAGCGGCTCGATATTCGTGCTGAGCTCCATCGCGCCGGAGGCGAGGCGCCGGTAGGCGTCTCCATAGGCCGATGCGTCCTTTTTCACGCCGCAGCCCGCGCCGAGCCACGCGAGGGAACACAGGACGAGGGCCGCGGCGAAACCTCTCATGAATCTCATTTCATGCCTCTCGAGGTGTTGCGCGCCGCCGCGCGGGCGGCGCATCCACATTTCCAAGCTATATAACCACTCGCGGCGCGCAAGTAAACACCTTTTGTCTTAATTCCTTGAGCGTGCCTTCCTTCATCGCGTACAATGCACGCGAGGGGCATACGGCCGATTCCTCGAACGGGAGAGGGTCTATGAACGAGAAGCGAAAGGGCGCGGGCGAGGGCTTCATCTCGTACCGTTTCGCGGTAGCGGTGATCGCCGTCCTTTTCGGCGCGAGCACGGCCGGCTGGATCGCGACCGAGCTCGTTCCCCCCGATTTCCTCGAGCGGGAGGAGCTGTACCGCCTCGCGTGGGGGACGACGACCGCGAAGCTCGTCGGGATCCTTCGCCTCTACGATCCCTTTCATTCCTCTTGGTACCGGCTCGTTCTCGCGCTCTTCTTCGTCGTGCTTCTCCTGTGCGTCGTGACGCGCTGGAGGCGGCTCGCGATCGGATCATGGCGCGCAGTACCTCCCGAGAGCGCCGACGAGCTCAGGAAGAAGGGATTCTCGTTTGAACTCTCGTGGCGGCTTCTCGAAAGCGGCGCCGGCGGGCCGAAGGATCCCCTCGTGCGCTACGCCGAGCAATTCGGACGCGCCGAGCATATCGAGGCAGAGAGGCTGCGCGGCCACTTTTCGTGCATCGCGGCGCTTCTCAAGAAAAGGGGATTCTCGATCGTCTCTCGCGCGGATGCCTCCGGCATACGCTTCGCGGCGTCTTCGGGAAGGTGGCGCTCGCCGGGCACGATGCTCTTCCATATCGGCGTTCTCGTGATCACGATCGGCGGGGTCATCGGGAGCTTCGGGGGCTGGCGCGAGATGATGTTCGTGCGCGTGGGGTCGTCCGCCCCGCTTCCGCGCGACAGCGCGCTGACGCTCCGCGTCGACGACTTCGAGATCGTGACGACGGAGAGCCTCGAGATCAAGGATTTCATCTCGACGCTCTCGATCCTGGACGCGCGGGGGGACGTGGTCGTTTCCGGCGCCGTCGAGGTCAATCGCCCGATGAAGGCCGGCCGGTGCCGGATCTATCAGAGCGAGTATACCATCGACGAGAACGAATTCGAACGATCGCGCATCCGGTATTCGCTGCGGGACGCCTCCAGACGGGGAACCTTCGATCTCGTTCCCGGCTCATCCGCCAGGGTCGCGGACAGCACGGTCGATGTCACGGCGGTGCGATTCATCCCCGATTTCAGAATGGGCCCGGACGGGCCGTTTTCGGCGAGCGCGTTTCCCCGGAACCCGGCGCTCGAGGTCGAGGTCGCGTACGCGGGGGAAACGGAGCGCGGCTGGCTCTTCCTCTACCATAGTGATTTCAACAAACCGTTCGCGGCCCCCGTCGATCTCGTCCTCGACCGGATCCAGCCCGTCTATTATACGGGTCTCGAGGTGAGCGCCAATCCCGGCTCGGGAGTGCTCTTCGTTGGATTCGCGGCCGCTACGCTCGGGCTCTTGGCCATGTACCTGTGCAATCCGCGCGTCGTGAAGGGCGCAGCGGGCGCTCGCGCGCTCGTCGTCGCGGGAACCGAATACCGCTGGAAGGCGAGCTTCGAACGTGAATTCGCCGCGCTGCGCGAGGAGATTCGAACGGAAATCGGTCATCGGGGGTGTTCGTGATGGCATCCGGCCTCGATATGAAATTGTTATGGTTTTCGTTCTGGATGTATCTTGCCGCGTTCGTTCTCTTCACGGTGTACGCGGCGGTGCGCAGGCGCGGTCTCGGCCTCACCGCGACGGTCGTGTTCCTCGCCGCGTTCGGGCTCCAAACCGCCGGTCTCGCCGCGCGGTGGATCATCACGACGCATCCGCCGCTGTCGACGATGTACGAGTACGCACTCACGATGTCGTGGGCGGTGGCGCTCTCCTTTCTCATCGTCATGGCGCGCTTCCGGCGCATCGTGCTCGGGGTGATCGTAAGCCCCGTGCTCGTCCTCGTTCTCGTCATCGCCTCGCTCCTTCCGAAGGAAGCCTCGAAGCAGCTCATGCCCGCGCTCCAGAGCTACTGGTTCTATATCCACGTGACGCTCGCCGCCTGCGCCGAGGGCGCGTTCGTCGTAGCGGCGGGAGCGGGCATCATCTACCTGATCCGGAGGAAGGGGGACGGGGAGAAAGAGTTCCTTCCCTCGCATGATTTTCTCGAGGAGATCATTTCGCGCTCGCTCCGCATAGGGTACCCGCTCTTCACGATCGGCGCCCTCTTCGCCGGGGCGATATGGGCGCAGTACGCGTGGGGCTCATTCTGGAGTTGGGACCCCAAGGAGACGGGCTCGCTCGTCCTCTGGCTCTACTACACGCTGCTCCTTCACCAGAACATGCGCGGGGCGTGGCGCGGCAAAACGCTCGCCGTCATGTCGATCGTGGGGCTCGCGATCGCCATCGTGTCGTTTGTCGGAAATCTCTTTTTCGGCGGAATGCACGCCTACGTGTAGCGGCTTAACGCTAAATTATACAACAGAAACTTGCATACTGGCATTAACGATGCTTCGTACTCCGGCGGGAGAGTATATCCTGATCGCAGTCGCCGGGAGGGGATTATGAAATCGTGGCCAGTGCTCATTGTCATTCTTCTTGTTTTTCTCGCGAGCGCCGCCGGATGCGGGAAAGGCGGTAAGAGAGGCACGGATGGCGCGGGAACGGGCATTGGGCGCAGTGGCGCGCGAGGCGCCGCGGGCGGGAATGAAGATCAGCCGGTGCACGGCGGCCGCCTCGTTATCGGCATGCAGCAGGAGCCCGAGATCCTGAACGAGGCCGTCAACTCGATGGTCGCTTCCGTCTACGCATGCAACCTCATCTTCAGCAAGTTCGTGAAGTACAACGACCGCATGGAGCTCGTACCCGACCTCATCGAGGAGATTCCGACGGTCGACAACGGCGGCATCTCGCGAGACTATCTCACGTACACCTATCACATCCGGAAGAACGCCCGCTGGCACGACGGCGCTGCCGTCACCTCCTATGACGCGAAGTTCAGCTACGAGGTCATGATGCATCCCGATATCAACGTCGAGACGCGGCAGGGATGGGACGTCGTCGATCGCGTCGACACGCCCGATTCGCACACCGTCGTCTTTCATCTTCGCGAGATCTATGCGAACTTCGCCGGCGACTGCTTCTACGACGAGTCGGTGCTGCCGGCGCACCTCTTGCGGGGCGCGCTCGGGAGCGGGTTCCAGAACGCGGAATTCCACCGGCACCCGGTCGGCTCGGGGCCGTTCGTTTTCAAGGAATGGGTGAGCGGCTCGCACTTCATCGTGCGGGCGAACACGGACTATTACGGCGCGGGTCCCTGGCTCGACGAGATCGTGATCAAGTTCATCCCTGACGGCAACGCGCTCGTCGTGCAGCTCGAGACGGGTGAGATCATGGCGATCGATAACGCGCCGAACACGGCGCTCGGGGTCGTGCAGAGAATGCGGGGCGTCCGGCTCTTCAAGAATCCGGCCCTCTTCAACGAACACCTTGACTTCAACTGCGAGGGTTCGATTCTCCGCGACCGTCTCGTGCGGCGCGCCCTCGCGCTCGCGACCAACCGCAACGAGATCTCGGAGAAGATCTACGACGGCGTCTGGCTTCCCGCCTGCGGGGATGATCATCCGCGCTCGCCGTACTATACGAGCGCGGTTGAGACGCTCAACGCGTTCGACCCCGCTCGGGCCGCGAAGCTTCTCGCCGCCGCGGGCTGGGTCGATCGCGACGGGGACGGCATTCGCGAGAAAAACGGCGCGCCGCTCAAGCTCATCGTCTCGACGACGACGGGGAACCTCAATCGCGAGCGCACCGAAATGGTTCTCAAGGAGCAGTACCGGCGCCTCGGCGTCGATGTCAGCGTCAGGAATTACACGCCGAGCGAGCTCTATGCGAGCTACGACGAGGGAGGAATCCTGCGGCGCGGCTCGTACGATATTGCGCTCTACGCGGTCCTTACGCCGCCCGATCCGTCGACGAAGGACGGGAGCTACTCCGCCGCGTTCATCCCGCCGAAGGGACAGAACTTCACGCGCATCAGAAACGAGAGGCTTACACGGCTTCTCGCCGAGGGGAGCGCGACGGTTCTCTTCGCCGAGCGGAAGAAGATCTACGACGAGGTCGCCTCTATCCTCGCCGAGGAGGCGCCCATGGTTCCGCTCCTGTGGGTCACGCAGCTCGATTGCATGCCGGAGGCGCTCATGAACTACCGTCCCAACCCGACGCAGTCGGGGGACACCTGGAACGCGAATGAGTGGTGGCTGAAGCAATGAGAAGAAAGCTCCCGTGGCTCATCGCCTGTCTCATCATCCTCGTGGCCGCAGTCTGTCTCGTCGAGCTGCTGCCCAGGCGGGATGCGGGGGAAGGTCCCGTTATCCGGTTCTGGGGGGCGGCGCGGAAGGTCGGCGGCTCGTGCCTCCTTGTAGAGAATGAGGGTACGCGCTTCATCATCGACTGCGGCGCGCTCGGGGAGCAGGGGATCGGGGCGCTGCCGCCCGAGCCCGATTCGCTCGACTTCGCCATACTCACGCACGCTCACATCGATCACTGCGGGCTTTTGCCGGACCTCTTCAAGGCGGGGTTCAAGGGGCGCATCTACTGCACGCGGGGCACGGCGGAGCTCGTACCCGTCATGCTCGGCATGATGCGCGGAATCTCGCGGGAGAAAACGACCCGGGAGACGTTCGAGCGCTGTCTCGCGAGTCTCGTTCCCGTTCCGTTCGGCGAGACCGTAACGGAGCGCTCGGTGTCATTCCGGTTCATGCGGGCCGAGCATCTTCTCGGCGCGGCGTCCGTCGATCTCATGCTCCCGGCCGGCGCGGATACGGTGAGCCTCGTCGTGTCCGGCGATATCGGCGCCGGTAACTCGGTTCTCCTGCCGCCGCTCGAGAGGCCCGGACGCGTCGACTACGTCGTCATGGAGTCGACGTACGGAGGAACGGTCCGGGACTCGACCGGCGCTGATACGCTCGAAGGCCACGAGTCGTTCGCCGGGGCCATTGCCCAAGCGCTTCGCGAGGGAGGAGACGTGCTTGTCCCCTCGTTCACGCTCGGGAGGACGCAGGAGGCGATGGCCGTCATCGATATGTTCATTCGCAAGGGCGTGATTCCTTCCGAAACCGAGGTGTTCGTCGACAGCCCCACCGCGCAGAAGATCACCGGCGTATACCGCCGCGATAAGGCGGATCTGTCGCTCTGGGCGCGCGGGGCGTATCCCGCCGAGGCGCTCCGGTTTCCCGCGCTGCGCGAAGTGAGAAGCCGGACCTCGCTGAAGGTTCACACGCGAAAGCACCTCCCCGCGATTTTCATAACGTCGAGCGGCGATCTCGCGCATGCGAACGCGCCCCGGCATCTCATGCGGATGTTCGCCGACGGCAGGAATCTCCTGTGCATCATCGGGTGGCAGGCGCCGGGATCCCTCGGCGCACGGCTGCTCGCGGGAGCGAGCCCCGTACTTGTGAGGCACCAGGAGGGGAAAAAGTTCAGAGAAGACTGGATTGCGCCCGCCATCCGCGTGAAGGGATTCCATTCCTTCTCGGGGCATGCCGATTCAAAGGGGCTTATCGAGTGGCTCAAGGGCGCACGAGGCGCGAAGCATGTGTTCCTCGTGCACGGCGAGGAGCGGCAGGCCATGGCGCTCGCGCAGTCGATACGCGCGTCGCTCGGGCTCGAGGTCATCGTTCCCCGAAGAGGAGACGGCTTCGTGCTGTCTCCGCGGAAGGGTGCTCGAGCAAAGACCTTTCCCGCGTCCCGCGATGGTATGGCTGACACCCTGAAGCGCGCGGCGGTCGCGGCGCCGGACAGCGCGTACGAGGGCAACGAATGACCGAGGTCTTGGCGGATAAACGCAGGAAGATCCGACTATGAAGAAGTTCATCGTCAAAAGGCTCGCGCGAACAGTCCCGCTCGTCATACTCATCTCGATCGTGACCTTCGCGCTCCTTCACCTCGCCCCGGGCGGGCCGGCCGGCGTTTCCTCGTTGGGTGCGAGGATGAACGAGAACGACCTCGCGCGCATCAGGGGGAATCTCGGCCTCGACAAGCCGCTTCCCGTGCAGTACCTCCTCTGGTTCAAGAAGGTTTTCCTGCGCCTGGACTTCGGGAGTGACTATGCGACCGGCGAGCCCGTCTCGCTCATGATCTGGCGGCGCGCGCCCGCGACGCTCGAGCTCATGGGGACGGCATTCGTGCTTGCCGTCGTTCTCGGGATCGCGCTGGGGGTCGTCTCGGCGCTCCGCCGCGACAGTCTTTTCGACCAGTGCCTCTCGGTGGTCTCGATCGCCGGGCTCTCGATGCCGGTTTTCTGGCTCGGGCTCGTCGCAATCTATATCTTCTCGCTCAAGCTCGGGATCCTGCCGAGCGGCGGGAGGGAGACGATCGGCGCGCAGGCGCTCATCCTCGACCATGCGCGGCACCTGGTGCTCCCCGCATCCGTTCTCTCGATCGGCTTTCTCGCTTCCTGGAGCCGCTACACGAGGGCCCAGCTCCTCGGCGCGATCCGGGGGGATTTCGTGCGGACGGCCCGCGCGAAAGGGCTGAGCGAGACGGCCGTGATCTGGAAGCACGCGCTTCGCAACGCCACGCTTCCGGTCCTCACCGTGATCGTGATGCAGATCCCGACGCTCTTCACCGGCGCCGTCATCACGGAGACCGTTTTCTCGTGGCCCGGGATGGGGAGGCTGTTCTACGACGGGCTCCAGCGGCACGATTACCCGCTCGTTCTCGGGGTTATCGTGATCTTCTCGTTTCTTGTCATTCTCTTTAACCTCATCGGCGATCTTCTATACGCGGCGGTCGATCCGAGAATCTCGTTCGACGGCGGAACCGCCGTCAGCGCTCGCGCGGAGGAGCTATGATGCAGGAGACCGGAAACGGCTTTTTTGCGGGCCTCGCAGCGACGCTCGCGAGCGTCCGAGGCACCCGGCGCGGCGGCAGGAAGAATTTCTTCGATAACGGCCCCGCCGTCTATTCGCTCATGCTCATAGTGCTCCTCATCGCGGTGTCGCTCCTCGCGCCGCTCATGACGCCGCACGGCAGAGACGCGCTGGATCTCGGTTCCATTCTCGCGCGGCCGTCGGCGGAGCACGTGCTCGGCACCGACGAGCTCGGCCGCGATGTCTTCGCGCGGCTCATCCACGCGGGGCGCTTCAGCATGCTCGTCGCGTTCTGCTCCGTGGCGATCGCGCTCGCGATCGGCGTTCTCATGGGAACGATCGCGGGCTACTTCGGCCGCTCGGCGGAGGCGGCGGTCACGATTGCGGTGGATCTTTTTCTCTCGGTTCCCGTCTTTCTCGTTCTCCTCGTCGCCGCATCCGCCTGCGGCGGGCGGCTCTGGCTCATCCCCCTCGTGATCGGCGGGACCTCGTGGATGGAAACGGCGCGTATCGTACGCTCGCTTGTCATGTCGCTCAAAGATGAGGGCTTCGTCGAGGCGGCGCGGGCGGCGGGGGCGAATGACGCGAGCGTCATCGTGCGTCACGTGCTTCCGCAGGCGCTTCCGTCCGTCATCGTCTCGGCGACGGTCGGCTTCGCCCAGGCGATGCTCGTCGAATCGGCCCTGAGCTTCCTCGGCTTCGGCGTTCAGCCCCCCGTGCCGACCTGGGGAAACATGCTCCAAAACGCCAACGTGTTCATCCGGGAGGCGCCGCTGGCCGCTTTCGCCCCCGGATTCATGATCTTCATCACGTGCCTCTCCTTCAATTACATCGGGGAGGGCCTTCGCAGGATGCTTGCCATCGATCGGTGATTTGGGTTAGTTTGGGGTTCATGAACGCGAGGATCAAAGCGATCGGGCTCGTGTCGGGAGGCCTCGACAGCGCGTTGGCCGTCGCCGTCGTGAAGCGGCAGGGGATCGACGTCCTCGCGCTCCACGTCGCGATCGGCTATTCGAGCGCCTTCATGCGGCGCGAGATCGCCGGGGAGAGGCCCGCGGACATCGCCGCGGAAGAGTCCGCGCGGATGTCGGCCGCCTTCGGCGTCCCCGCGCGCGTTCTCGATTTCACCGAGGAATATTTCGGCGTGCTCCTCTCCCCCAGGCACGGATACGGCGCGAACGTGAATCCATGCATCGACTGCCACCTCTTCATGATCAGGAAGGCGAAAGAGCTCATGGCGCGCGAGGGAGCGCACTTCGTCTTCACGGGCGAGGTCCTCGGACAGAGGCCGATGTCGCAGAACTACAAGGCGCTCACGCTGATCGAGAATGAGTGCGGGCTCGAGGGGCTTCTCGTGCGCCCCCTGAGCGCGAGGCTTCTCCCCGAGACCGCCGCCGAGAAGAACGACTGGATCAGGCGGGAGGCGCTGCTCGACATCCAGGGGCGCTCGCGGAGACGCCAGATGGAGCTCGCCGTCGAGCTCGGCGTCACGGGCTATTCTTCCCCCGCGGGCGGCTGCATGCTCACCGATGAGAACTACGCGAGGAAGCTCAGGGATTGGATGAATCACCCGAGCGGCGCGGCGCTCACCCACGAAGAGACGCTCCTCTTTTCCGTGGGGCGGCATTTCAGGTTTTCGCCGGAGGTGAAGATCGTCGTGGGGAGGCGCGAGGCGGAGAATCTCTACCTCGAGCGCGCGTGGCAGGGCGCATGGCTCGCGGTTCCACTCGAGAGCCCGGGGCCCACCGTCCTCGTGCAGGGCCGGCCCGCGGACGAGGATCTCGGCCTCGCCGCTTCGTTTGTTGCGCGCTACTGCGACGCGAAGGGCTCCCCCGCGGTGAAGGTCGCCGTGAGAAGGGGAGACGAGGAGAGGATCTTCGAAGTCGCGCCGGCGAGCGAGGATTTGGTCGAACGCTTCCGGATCTGAGCGTTCGCCGCGGCGGCCGCGCCGCTCGATGCCCGCTCAGATCCCGTCGCTCCAGAGCCTTCGAAGCTCGTCGCGTCTCTCGAGAAACCGTCGTATCATCCGGCCGTGGCTCTCGAACGCCATCTTCGGGAGCTCATCGAGATCGAAGAATCGCGCCTCTCCGGCGTCGTCGCCGGGGCTAAGCTTCCCCTCGAATTCCGCGAACGAGTATCCGATGATGAGGATCGAGGTGCCGAAGAACTTGCTTTCCTGGTAAATGATGTCGACGAGGGAGGGATCGTGCACCGTGATCCCGCACTCCTCCATGAGCTCGCGCTTCGCGGCGTCGGCGGGGCTCTCCTCAATCTCGACGAATCCGCCCGGGAGCGCCCACTGATTCTTACCCGGCTGCCTGTTCCGGCGGATAAGGAGTATGCGGCCGGCTTCGTCGAGCACGATGCCCGTCGCCGCCGGGATGGGATTCTCGTATATGAAGCGCCGCTCCGCCGGGCAGTAGAGGCGCATCCGTCCCTCGGATTCTCGCCTGTCGAGAGGCTCTCCGCAAAAGTGGCAAAACAGTTTTTCGTGCCTCATGGATGGCGCTCCGGTTGGTCCGGGAGGAGGATAAATCCGGGGATACTCGATCTGCAAGGCGCAAGTTCGAGTCCCATCCGGGGAGCCACCCTGTACGATTCTGCGAACCTGCTTTTGGATTCCCACAGCTCGAGGATACTCAAGACAACTTCGTCACTAGAAAGTGCTTCCAAGGAAGAAACCGCCCGAAACGCTTCTCTCGAGGAAATCGTCGGCCTCACAGTTCTCGTCGCAGCGCTTCAGATAGTCCTGGTACTTGAGATAATCCGCCCATATCCCGGCCTTCCATCTCTCTCCGGCAATGCCGATCAGAGCAAACGGCCTGATTCCCGGCTCCTGCAAAAGCGCGATCTCCGTCGATGCACCTATATCGATATCCACTTCGAATTCATCGGACGGATAGAACGTCTTGCCGGCTTCCAGGTAAACACCGCTGTTGACGAACCCCGCCATACCTCCAGCGCCGACATTGAATGGGCCTTTCATGAACTGGTAATAGATGTCGAGGGTCGTGCCGCCCATGGCGCCCAACGCGCTTCCGTTATTCATCGACAGGGGGATCATCAGCCCGGCGCGGAGAGCGTCGCCGCTTGCCAATCCTTTTCCCCACGACAGGTTCATCTGAATGACACTGACATTTTGCGGAGCCGGCTCATCTCCCTTATGATCGGTGTCCCCTCGGTAGTGCTCCTCGCTTACGCCCCCGACGATATCGGCGGACCACCCCGGTCTGACATTCGAGGGATGCGTGATGTGTATGCATCCGGAGAAAACCGGGATTGTGATAAGGACCAAGAACAGTATTCCCTGGACCAGGTTTGGGAAATTGTTCTTCATACATTCATCCTTGCATAATTTTCAGCGCCTTGCAAGGGGTTGCGTGCCGTTCCAGGTCCGCCCTTCAACCTTTCCCGTTGCCTCGGGCTTTTTCTTCCGCTAGCATCTCGAACGTTCGCATGAAAAGGAGCCCGTTGAGCAGCATGGAAAAGCGATTCGATGTCGTCGGCATCGGATATACCGCGCTCGATTACCTCGGCATCGTGCCGCACCTCCCCGCCGGGAACACGAAGCTCGAGGTGCGGGATTTCACGATCCAGGGAGGAGGCCCCACGGCGACCGCGATGGTCACGCTGAGACGCCTCGGGCTCACTGCCGCATACGCCGGCAAGGTCGGCGGCGACGGCTTCGGCACGCGGATGCTCGATGAGCTGCGCCGCGAGGAGGTCGACGTGTCCTCGGTCGTCGTCGAGCCTGGTGCCGCCTCCCAGTTTGCTTTCATCATGGTCGACGCGAAAACCGCGGCGCGGACGATCCTCTGGACGCGCGGGAGCGTCTCGCACCTGAGGGCGAACGAGGTGAAGGTCGATCTCGTCGCCTCTGCCCGGGGCCTCTTCATCGACGATCTCGAGCCCGAGGCCGCGCTCGTCGCCGCAAAGGCGGCGCGCGCGCATGCGATTCCCGTGCTCATCGACGCCGGGTCCCTACGCCCGGGCGTCCGCGAGCTTCTCCCGTACTGCGACTATATTATCGCGAGCGAGCTT
>Ga0315288_10009639_pt1 | contig 12163 bp, 9 predicted proteins | sample YL17G11_20_MG_FD_203454 | JGI IMG/M metagenome (GOLD analysis project Ga0315288, IMG submission 203454) | Sediment microbial communities from Yellowstone Lake, YNP, Wyoming, USA - YL17G11_20 | ecosystem: Environmental > Aquatic > Freshwater > Lake > Sediment | place: USA: Wyoming | collected...
TATATGAATATGGGTTTAGCATCTGCTATGGCTTGGTTTTTATTTTTAATATCTCTAATTTTAGTAATGCTTATTTTTACAACTTCAGCCCGTTGGGTGTTTTATGGTACTAAACAATAAGTTATAGGAAGTAAGGAGACTTATTAGATGAAATATAGAAATAGAAGCGAAATATTAGCATCGTCTGGTAGTAGGATGGTTTTGATACTTATTACCATAATTTATGTGCTTCCATTTTTTTGGATTCTTTCTACTTCGCTGAAAGCAGACCGTGATCTTTTTTTGTTTCCACCTAAGTTAATCCCAAGTACTCTGGTTTTTCAGAATTACAAAAAAGCCTTAGAGTACTTTCCTTTCTTTAATTACTTTAGAAATAGTCTTGTAATCACCTTAGGGGCTATCATTGGGACTCTACTATCATGTTCTCTTGTTGCTTATAGTTTTTCAAAACTCCGTTGGTGGGGGAGGAATTTTTTCTTCTATGTAATGATTGGGACTGTAATGATTCCTTTTGCTGTTACTGTAATACCACAATTTATAATCTTTGCAAAATTGGGTTGGGTTAATACGTTTTTGCCACTTATAATCCCATCTTTTTTTGGGACTCCTTTATATATATTTCTCATAAGACAGTTTTTTCAAACTATACCTGACGAACTTTTAGATGCTGCAAGAGTTGATGGAGCTTCGGAATTTCAGATATTCTTAAAGGTAATGCTCCCTTTATGCAAGCCTGTTTTACTCTTAGTAGCACTATTTCAGTTTCTTGCTTCTTGGAACAATTACCTGGGTCCTCTCATATATTTACATGATGAAAGTAAATATACTATTTCCCTTGGATTACCTCTATTTTTAGATAGGTATGGAACGCACTGGAACTGGATGATGGCAGCAGCGGCTACATCGATTGTGCCTCTAATAATTTTCTTCTTTTTTGCGCAAAGGTATTTAATAGAAGGTATTAAAATATCGGGATTAAAAGAATAGGAAATTTGAATTTGAAATCAGATCACACGAGATTAAAACTTTTAAGTTAAAAGTTGTATAATTCGTAAAATAAAATGATTTACAGGAGGTCTTTTAAATTAATTTTCTAAGTTGCAATATTAATAAATTAATGGTTAATTGGTTAATTATATGTTTAAAAATTGCTAGGTAGAATAATAAAATATGAATAGGTTTAAAAGCATCGGTTTCTTTTTAAAAGAACAAAGAAAATAGAAGGGGGAAATTATAGTGGCTAATATTAATAAAAAACTATATAAGGCATTCATTGTGCCTCATACTCATTGGGATAGAGAATGGTATCAAACCTTTCAACAATTTAGAATTAGATTAATTGACCTCATAAATAATTTAATCGATATTTTAGAAAAGGATGAAACCTTTAGTGATTTTACCTTAGATGGCCAGACCATTGTTCTGGAGGATTATCTGGAAGTCCATCCTGAAAGAAGGGAAGTTCTAAAAAAATATATCACCGAAGGCAGAATTCATGTCGGTCCCTGGTATATTCTTCCCGACGAATTTCTGGTGAGTGCCGAATCAATAGTCAGAAATTTGCTCTTAGGTCACAAAATTGCCTCTGAATTTGGCAGGGTAATGAAGGTTGGTTATATACCTGACCCCTTTGGTCATATAACCCAGATGCCCCAAATATTAAGGGGTTTTGGAATTGATAATATTATTTTCTGGCGGGGTATAGAGTATAATCAAACTCAAGGGAATGAGTTTATCTGGCAGGGTCCGGATGGAACAGAACTTTTTGCGGTTCATTTACCCAAAGTCGGTTTTTGTAATGCTATGAGTTTGCCTGAAGATGTAGAGCAAGCCTACAAGGTTATAAAAGGGGCTATTGATGATTTACTATCTCGAGAGACTTCGAAATCACTATTATTATTAAATGGATCTGACCATTTAGAAGCTCAACCTTGTATACCTCGTTTAGTACAAGATTTAAATAAACGTTTTGCAGATATTGAGATAAAACAAGGGAACTTGGAAGAGTATATAGATTATGCTAAGGAGACGGTGAGGCCTAATCTTAATAAAGTTACCGGTGAATTTAGATCAGGTAAAGATACTACAATTTTACAGAGTGTATATTCGTCCAGGATGTATATCAAACAAGCCAATGAAAGATGTGAAACCCTTTTAGAAAATTGGGCCGAACCGATAGCATCCTTAGCTTGGTTGTTGGGCAAAGATTATCTGCAGAATTTAATCTGGTTGAGCTGGAAATGGTTATTGAAAAATCATCCCCATGATAGCATCTGCGGCTGTAGCATTGATCAGGTATATAAAGAGATGCTAACCCGTTTCGATTGGTCCAGACAGATTACCCAAGAAGTAGTTAATAAAACTTTAGATTATATTATTGGGAAAATCAAGATTAATTATTTAAAGGAAGATGAACTGGTTCTGGTGGTCTTCAATCCTCTGCCTTATCCCATTGATGAGAATGTAGAGGCAAGGGTTAAATTCTCTAAAGAGATTAACTTAAATCGCGTGAAGGTTTTAACCGCGGAAAGAGAAGAGATTCCTTATCAATTAAAAGGGTATGGTTTAGACCATAAAGTTTCTGAAGTAAATTATGCGGATATATCTTTTACTGCTAAAGATATTCCTGCTTGTGGTTATAAAACTTTTATCATAAAAGCAATTAATGATGTAAGGATGTCTAAAGAATATAAGACTGATATAAGAGTTGGCAGTGATTACATTGAAAATAAATATTATAGAGTAATTTCTGAAGAGGGTAAGGGAACAGTAACTATTGTAGATAAGTTAAATAATAGAGTATTTAAAAATTGTAATAGATTTGTAGACGGAGGAGATGCAGGAGATGAATATACTTATTCTCCGCCCTTGAATGATGAAATAATAGTTAGTAGATTGAATAATATCAGCATTCAAGAAGTGGGTCCCTCTGAAGCTACCTTAAAGGTATCGGGAAAGATGATGTTACCAGTCGGATTAAAATCGGATAGGAAATCCCGAACAGATAAGAAAATAGAGTGTTCTATTGAATCTGAAATAAAATTATATAGTGAGATTCAGAGAATAGAATTTAAAACAAAATTTGATAATAAAGCCTGTGATCATCGTTTGCGGGTAGAATTTCCTACTACTATTAAAACCGATTATGTTTATGCTGAGGGTCATTTTGATGTCGTAAAGCGTCCCATTAATGTACCTGACAGCGAAGGCTGGGAGGAAAAAACTTATAAAACTGCTCATAATTCCGGATTTCTAGATATTAATGATGGCAAATATGGACTGGCGATATTAAATAAGGGGCTACCTGAATATGAAATAATACCTGATCATAATACCATAGCCTTAACTTTAGTTCGCAGTGTAGGTTGGTTATCGAGGGGGGATTTGGAGTATAGAACGGAGAATGTTGGTTTTTTACTACCAACACCGGAAGCTCAATGTTTAGGTGAACATTCTTTTTTTTATGCTCTTATACCTCATCAGGGTGATTGGGATGATGCCCGTATCTCCCAAAAGACAAAACAATACAAGGCAAAAGTATTAACTAAACAACTAAAGAATCAACCAGGAAATTTAGCAGATAAATATAGTTTTATAGAATTAGAAGGTAAATATTTAGAGATTAGTGCCATTAAAAAGAATGAATTTGAAGACAAATTGGTAGTCCGAGTTTATAATCCTACTGATAGAGAGACCACTGGAAAGATTAAATTGGGATTTGATATCCATAAGGTCTATCTGGGTAGGTTAGATGAAAGTTATGGAGAAGAATTACCCTATGATAATGGAGTTGAAATAGAGCTTAAACCAAAGGAAATAAAGACTATTATTTTGGAAGTACTATAAATTAAGCCTAAATAGGTAAAGATAAGATATTAGTTATGACTGACATATAATAAAATAAGTAAAGGAGGATTGTATCGTGAAGATATTTATATCTGCAGATATGGAAGGAATTTCAAGTGTGGTTACTAGAGAGCAAACATCTCCTGGAGCCAGAGATTATGAAAGAGCTCGTAGGTTTATGACTAAGGAAGTAAACGCAGTAATTGAAGCTGCGTTTGAACATGGAGCTAATGAAGTTATTGTAAATGATTCTCATTGGGATATGGACAATATTTTGATTGAAGAATTACATCCGCGTGCAGCTCTAATTAGCGGTAATAATAAACCCTTAAGTATGATGCAAGGTATTGATAATAGTTTTGATGCCGTATTTTTTGTGGGATATCATGCTAGAGCAGGTACTCCGGAAGCAGTGATTGATCATACATATGACTCTATGGTGATTAACCTTAAGATTAATGGTAAGCTAATGGGAGAAGCAGGAATTAACGGGAGATTAGCAGGTTATTTTGGTGTTCCTGTAGCATTTGTATCCGGAGATCAAAAAGCAATAACGTGTGCTAATGAGGAATTAAATAATCCTATTGGCGTTGTTGTGAAGGAATCAATCAGTCGGACTACAGCTAAGATTTACCCTTTTCCTGTAGTGAAAGAACGTTTAAATATTGGTGTATCCAAAGCAATGAAAAACTTAAAATTATTCAAACCTAATGTAGAAGAAGGTCCGGTGAAACTTGAGGTTTCTTTTAGTATTTCTGATATGGCTGAAATATGCCTTCTTATTCCAGGAGTAATTAAAGAAGATGGGCGGACTGTAACTTATACCGGAAAAGACTATATGGAAGTTTTTAAAGCATTTAGAGCAATGCTCCGATTAACTGATGGGATTAAGTAATTGTCTTATTAAATTAATGGAGTAATAAATTATAATAAAAATGAAGTGTAAAATATTTTAAAAGGCATCAGGTACATTAAAAAAAGCTTTTCTAAAAGCTAAAATTATTTAATTTTTAAAATAGAGAGAAAAAGTGAAATGAATCTAATTCAACCACCTATATGTGCTCCTAAGGTCGAATGGTTTATGTTGAAACCAGAATATTGGATAGAACAGGCTAGAGAAGCAGAAGAATTAATTTTAAATAGAGAAGAAATAAATAAGTTGAATAAAAAAACCTTTAGACAGATGAAATCTAAAGGACTTGAAGAGTGGTTGTATGATTTAGAAAAATATCCTAAAAAGATAACCAAAGAAAAATTATTAAATACTATGAAGACCTATTCATCTAAAGAAGTATTTCCAATAGAGCCTTGCTATAATAGGTCAGCAGATGAAATTTCAGAATCAGTAAAGGAAGAAGTTCTACATCAAGCCAATTTCGATGGTATACCTGATGAAATTCAGGTAGAATTTGGAATGTTAACAAAAAGAAAAGACCTAAGAGCCTTTCCTACTAATATAGTTTTTGCTAAAGAAGCAGAAAGTATTGATGTAAATCTTTTTCAACTTACTAATCTACCCATTGGAAGCCCGGTAGCAATTTTACACAAAAGCAAAAATAGAAAGTGGTATTATGTTCAAAGTGACACATATAAAGGATGGATCAAATCAGAGAACCTTGTTTTAACGAGAAACAAGAAAGAAATATTTGATTATTTAAACACAAACAAATTTTTAATTGTAACTGAGAGTAAGGTCGAAACAGAGCCCAACCCCTTCTTAAAAGAAGTTTCTAATATTCTTTTTCAGATGGGGGATAAAATTCCTTTGATCGAATTTGATAAGATTCCAGAGTCAATTCCAATCAGTAATTTGCATGCCCAATCTGCAGAGGGTTGCTATGTAGTAAAAATTCCGGTAAAAGATGAGGATGGATATCTTCAATTTAAATTAGCTTTAATTGCTCGTTCTAATGACCTCTGCGAAGGTTATCTTCCTTATACAAGGGGAAATATAATTCGTCAAGCATTTAAGTTACTAGGGGAAAGATATGGGTGGGGAGGTATGTTTGGCAGAAGAGATTGTTCACTGTTTATTATGGATATTTATAGAACTATGGGCATTATTATTCCAAGGGATGCTGAAATGCAAGAGGAAGGAGTAGCCGGAGAATCTATTAAATTTACAGGTTCTATAAAAGACAGAGAGAATTTACTAAATCAATTACAACCAGGTAACCCCATCTATTTAAAAGGACATGTGGTAATGTATTTAGGTAAGGTTGGAGATAATTATTATGTAATTCACTCTGGAGCTGGATATGGGATAAAAAATAAAGATGGAAGTATAAGATCAGTAACTGTTCACGGGGTTTTTATTACAGAAGTACACCAATTACTTATGAGTGGAGAGAAAAAATATTTAGAGGCATTTATAACTGCTTGTAAGTTTCAGTAATACTAGAAATTTCTGGAATGGAAAGAGAGCTATTGAATTATTATGAGGTTAATATGTTAAAAGTGGGAGAAAAGATATTATCACGTCAGGATATTTACCGATATTTTGGTAGTTTACAACAAATTGCTGGATTAAAACGCTTTACTTGTAGTGAAGGGAAAGCTAAAGGGTTAGAAGCAGTAGAATGTAGAAGTGGTAATGGGGAAATGGTTTTACCGAGTCGAGGGTATTGTGTAAGCACTATAGGTTTGGACGAGAATAAAATCAGAAGATATGTAAAATAGGAGACAAATAAACCTTAAACCTATAAGAAGGTGCAGGATGTGCTTATAAGAATTTAAAGATGGCGAAAATAAAGATGAAAAGCTAATACAGCTCCATAATAAATAAAACTTGCGTTTGGCTTTCATGAAAGGAGGAAATACAAAAAATAATTGAAGGGGGGATGTAGTTTAATTAAAATTGTTGCTATTGGTGATAATGGTGTAGATAAGTATATAAATTTAAAAAGATTTTTCCCAGGTGGAAACGCATTAAATGTAGCAGTATTTGCACATAGATATGGTGCAACCACCGCCTATATCGGTTGTATTGGCAATGATCGAGCGGGCAAAAACATTTATAATTCGCTAGAGAAAGAAGGAATAAACGTTTCTCATATAAAAGTGGTTAACGCACCAAACAGATATGCAATAGTGAAATTGATTGATGGTGAACGTACCTTTTTGTCAGAAGGAAATGTAGAAACAAATAAAATGCTTAAACTTAATATGGAAGACTTTGATTTTATTAAGCAATTTCACTTAGTTCACACCAGCGTATTTAGTTATATCGAAGAAATGCTTCCTGAATTAAAAAAGATGGGAAAAAATATTTCATTCGATTATTCTGATAATTTTGAACCCGATTATTTGAACAAAACTTTACCATATGTTGATTTCGCCTTTTTTTCAGGAAACAAAATAAAATTATCTAAAATTAAATTATTTCAAAAAAAAGTCTCTTCCAAAGGTCCAAAAATAGTGTTAGTTACCAGAGGTTTCAAAGGAGCAATACTATATTATAATGGAAGATACCTGATGCAACCTGCGATTAAAACTAGTGTTCTTGATACTTTAGGTGGAGGGGATTCTTTTATCGCCAGCTTTTTAGTGAATTTTTTAAACAAAGAAAGTATAAAAAAATGTTTAAAAAATGCGGCAATGGAAGCGTCTAAAACATGCACTTACTATGGAGCTTTTGGATACGGTTTAGATTATAAATAAAAAAGGAGAGTATAAAAAAGGCGGACTCAAACATTTTTTTGACAAATAAATTTTAAATGATACAATAAATGTTATAAAAACGTTTGCGCAATATTTTATAGAGAAGGGATTTATAATGGTTTTTCCTGAAAAGTCAAAAAAGTCAACTATGCAAGATGTTGCAGAATTGGCTCATGTTTCGGTATCTACTGTTTCTCATGTTATCAATAATACACGTCATGTCGATGAAGAAACGCGTAATAGAGTTCTTGAAGTTGTAGAAAAACTCAGCTATACTCCCAGTGTATTTGCTCGCGGATTAAGAGGAAAAAAATTTCGAATAATTGGGGTTATAATATCGGATATAAGAGAAAGCTTTTTTGCGGAAGTAGTCAAGGCAATTGAGCTAACTGCCCACAGTGAAAGGTATAGTATACTTTTGTGTGATTCTGAGGATGATCCATTAAAAGAACAATTACATATTAATATGCTTCTTAAAAATGGAATTGAAGGTTTAATATTTGCTCCAGTTAATAATTCTACCCGTGCTTATGATTCCATAATTCCCAATAAACTTCACACTATTCAAATAGATAGGAAAGTATATGGACTTTCTGTAGATTTTATCGGAATTGACAACATAGAGATTACCAAAAAAGCTATGAACCATTTGTTTAATCATGGTTATACGAATGTAGGTTTTATTTCATATAAGACAAATGTATATACAGAGGAACAACGACTATTAGGCTATAAAATGGCAGCCCAACAGTACAATTCCTCGAAAAAGATAAATGTTAAATACATTCAATATAATGACAAAGATGTTAAAGAAAGTATTAAAAGCTGGTTATATCAAAATAAGAAAATAGATTCTATTTTATGCGGAAATGATAATATATGTTATCAGGTTCTTAGAGCAATTAAAGAAACACAATATGAGGTACCAAAAGATATCGGAGTTCTATCCTTTGATGATTCCAAATGGTTTAAACTACTCACTCCACCAATCACTGCTATAAGACAACCAACAGAACAGATAGGCAAACTTGCTACTAATTTACTTATTGCAAGGATAGAAAATAGAATAAAATATTTTACTCCCCAAAAAGATTACATCATAAATGCTGAATTAATTATAAGAAAATCTTGCCGAGAAGGTACCAAATAGTCGTTTCTATAACCACGTCCAGAACTATATGGTTAAGGGCTGAGTATGGGAACAATAAAATAATGAATTAGGAGGAATACAAAATGACTAAAAAAACTTTAAATGAATGGCAGCTTGAAGCATCTGCGTATATGACAGGAGGGATGTCTTCCAGCGCTAGGGCAAATCAGTTTACTGGTGTCCCTATGTACGCGGAGAAGGCGGATGGGGCTAGGTTTACCGACCTGACCGGTAAGGAGTATATCGATTTTTTCATGTGTCATGGCGCGGTACTGTTAGGACATAATCATCCTGAGGTAAAACGAGCTCTTATTCATGCCCTTGAAAAAGGGTTTTTTGCTGGGATGGATTCTCCGGAAACAGTTGATTTTGCGAAAAAGATATGTCAGGCAATTCCTGCAGCTAAGGAAATCCGATTTGTAAATTCAGGTACTGAGGGTACTCTACTATCTCTAAGGCTTGCCCGTGGATATACAGGAAAGGATAAGATCATTAGAATCGATGGACATTTTCATGGTGTACATGATTATTTACTCGCTAATAATCTAGCTAGTAAAGTGGATTATGAGAATGAGGGTAACCGGGTATCAAGAACAATCGGCAGAACTGCTGGCATACCAGATATTGTAGATCAGGTTGTTATTCCTATCCCCTGGAATAATATTGAGATCATGGAAAGAATACTAAAAGAGCAGGGTGACGAGATTGGTGGGATTATCATGAATGTTATTGATTACAATAACGGATGTTTCCTGACTACCTCAAAATATCTGCAGCAGGTACGCACGTTGGCGGATAAGCATAACGTAGTACTAATATTTGATGAGATACTATCTGGTTTCAAAACAGGAGTTTCCTGTGGCCATGGATATTATGGAGTTATACCAGATATCTGTACCTTGGGGAAAGCGCTTACTAATGATGTACCTCTGGGAATCGTTGTTGGGAAAAAGGAGATCATGAGCAAGATCATGGATCCTGTGGATCCTGTTATTTGTGGAGGCACTTTTTCTGGAAATCAGCTTGGTCTAGCAGCGGGTAATGCTGTTATGGACATTCTATGCAGACCGGGATTCTATGAGGAATACTTACCTCGAGTTGAAAAATTCTATGAAGAATTGCAAAAGCTCTTCAATTCTTATGGATTTCCTGCTGTAGTTCAAGGACTAGGAGCAGGCTTCCATATCTATATTGGTACAGACGAACCTCTTGAGACTTATAGCGACCTTAAACGAGTAAACAAACTACTTACTAAAGATTTTTTTACATCATGTATTCAGCATGGACTGTACTTTCATACTGATTTTACGGTCTCAGCAGCACATGACCAGAGCACTCTAGATGAGACCCTTTCCAGGTTTGAGGATGTACTAAAGGAATTTTAGGAGGAAAGTAATGCTTATACAAGATTATCTGATTCGGGATAGTCAGAAGTTAAAAATACAATTTATAAAAACTAAAGGAGGTATTAGGTGAAAAAGTTTAATTTTGATGCAAAATTACTGGAAAAAAACAAACAAACAGAAATTTGTTCTATTTATTCTGCTGCAGACAACATCGAAAGATCGCTTGAGGAAAACAAGGAATCGATCAAAAATTTGGCAAGAGAAATATCTAACTTTAACCCTGAGCAAATTCTATTCGTGGGAAGCGGTGCTTCATATTGTACTTTATACACAGGCTATTATTTTTTAAGAACAAATTCATCCATACGGACAGTGCATGCGTTTGGTCCTGAAATTATATCTGATAATCCTTTATTTTTAGAGAAATCACGTACTTTAGCAATACTTTCATCTTATTCAGGCAAAACAGAGGATACACTTTTAGCAAACAGCTTTTTAAAGCAAAAAAATATTCCTATATTGGCATTAACAAAAAGTGAGGATAACCCACTTGCTCGGTCTGCTGATTTTGTTTTAGCTTACCACGATAAATGTTTATATACATCGGCCATGGCGAATCTCTTAATGTTGCTCTCAAACTATATGATACTAAATGGTAAGTCAGATAATGCGATTAGCTTGCAAAGTGCATTATTAAAAGTTCCGGAAAATATGAGACGCATTCAGGCACTTAGTGAAGAGAGAGCATTGGTTGCTTTGGACAAAGTAAAGAAAGATAATTTCTTTTATGTTTTGGGTGATGGTGCCTTATGGGCTCTTGCTTACCAATTTGGTTATACAAATCTCATGGAGTATTCACGTGTACATGCTGCTTGTTTAAGAAGCTGTGAATGGCGCCATGGGCCTCTGGAAGTATTATTTAGAAAACCGACAATGATAATGTTTGTTGGGAATGATGCATCAAGATCGTGGGCTATAGCTACAAAGAATTACTGTGAAAAAAACGGTGCAAATATTGTGACGTTCGATGTGGAGGATTATGTAAATACCCATCCAGTTTTGGCACCGTTTATTCTACATCAGGTATGTCAGTTTTTCCTTCTATATCAGAGTACACAGCAAGGTATTGACATGGACGATTATTTAGAGATGCATGTAAAACCATATAAGCCAGAAGAAAATTATTTCTGACAATATAGAATTCAAAGTAAAGGGGGGGTCTATAATTAAAAAAGTATTTTATAACTATAGAATAATCTGAAAGATTAGGATAGTCAAATAACTTTCTTTATGTAAGAATAAACCATATGGCCAGAGGAACATTAGTGGATAATAGGGACAGATACCTATTTTTTTAAAATTATTGCTTTCTGAGGCCCTTTGTTTTCAAGGGTTTCAAACCCCCTTCAGGAATGCCCTTTAAACGCACCTAGAGTGCCTTTTTCGGGGCATCAATTTTCGAAAAATAGCAATTACGACCCCTGTTTTTAGCCTATTTTTACCTTCCCAAAATCATGAAACCCTTATAAATAGCCACTTTTAAATTTTGGAGGGGTGAAAATTTAGCTAAAAAAAGCCATTTTCGAGGGGTAAAACCATAGCTCGACCTAAAATAATGCGCTACAAGCGATATCTCGCATTCTGCCTCTGAAACCCTTATATTATAAGGCTTTAAATTAAATAGGGACACATCCCATTTTCTCTTTGAGAAAAAGGGGACGGTTCTATTTTTCATTTTAAAAGAAGATTTTAGAATATTTTTCAGTCTATTTAAAATGAATAAAAGTAAAGCTTAAATTTTAACTTAACAAAAAGCCATAAGCCAGACTTAGTTTTGATTGCTACGGAATTTTTTCAATACAATTACATTCTAAGTCTGGCTTTATTTTTTACAATAACTTTAATTCGGGAATATATTATTCAACATCAGGATATTAAAGATCCTCTTCAACAATCCTATCGCAATATCGCCCTTGGAAGTGAGGCATTTATCGAATTAAACATTTCGCTTCATTTTCTTTGGCTTAGATTGGCCAGCTTTTTAAGATGGATTACTTGGTTGTTTCTCAAGCTGCTAAAAGATTCGAGCAAAAAAGTAAAGACAATCATAAAATAGGGAAGATAAAACAAAAGATGATGGCAGCATTGAGAGATAATTGAA
>Ga0315288_10009642_pt1 | contig 12162 bp, 17 predicted proteins | sample YL17G11_20_MG_FD_203454 | JGI IMG/M metagenome (GOLD analysis project Ga0315288, IMG submission 203454) | Sediment microbial communities from Yellowstone Lake, YNP, Wyoming, USA - YL17G11_20 | ecosystem: Environmental > Aquatic > Freshwater > Lake > Sediment | place: USA: Wyoming | collected...
TGGTCAGGTATGCGGTCGGCGATAATCAATGCCGTTAATAACAGATTAGGAATACCGTAGAATAATGTAGATAATCTGTCGTTAGACTATTTGAAACGCGGGCACAATTGAAAGGGATTAAAATGTCAATCGGTATTTGTAAAGTGTATCCAGAGTTAGGAACAATTGAGGATATTGACAGATGTTACAGTTTTCAGGCTTTAGATATTAGAAGTTCTAATATCTGTTGTAGTAATTGTTGTAGTTGGGTTCGGCGGCCGGCGCAATGTCCCTCCGAGCGAAAAACTCAACATTGCCTGCATTGCACAATTGAAAGGAAATAAAATGTCAAATTTAGGTGTTTGTAAAGTGTATCCAGAACTCGGTCCGACTGAAAATACTGACGGATGTTACAGTTTCCAGGTTTTAGATATAAGAACTTCTAATATCTCTTGTGGTAATTGTTGCAATTGGGTTGCGGTAGATTCAATTACAATGAATGATGTTGTGATGATGCTGTTTTCTGCTGGAAATAAAGTTTGGGGTGCTTGCGACCGTTTACCGTTTGAAGATTGCTATGGTTGCAGTGGCTGTGATACAGACAGATACCCTGATATGTGCAAAGAGTAGTTCATCCCTCCTTGCCCCCTGAATCACAGGGGGCTTTTTAATGGGCATAGGTGTTAGTTAGATAAAGAACTAACCAGGTCGGGTGAGGTAGCCTACAAATACTTTAGAACCGTCTTTTAGGACGTATTATTCAGTAAGCAAACTATAAGTAATTCTTATAAAGGGGGGTTTATACCAAAAATTATATAATACACCCAGCAGGACTTGAACCTACAACTTACAGATTAGAGGTCTGTTACTCTATCCAATTGAGTTATGGGTGTATTGGGGACTGCTTTTATTTTACGCTCGGCGTGGTTTTTGATATAGGGGGGGGTATAGGCCAAAATTTTATATATTATTAATTAATCAAAGCAATTAAATAGAGATAGGCCCCAAAAATTAAAAAAATCAATACTGCCCCGAATAGTAAAAGAATCTGGTCTTTCCAATTAAATTTTAATTGAATCATTTTTTGTCCACCTTAACCCAATGTTCCATAAATAGTTACATAAATATTAATAATAAAAATGTCTTTCTTTTTGATACAGGAGTATTAGGTCAAAATTTTATATGAAGATATGGTAAATCTTTCAATGTTGCTTTTACTATATCAACTGTTTCTTCAATCAAAAGTCCTTTAACTATATCAATATGGCCACAACGTATGCATTTACGCCAGCGACCTATTGGTTTATGCGTATCTCTATCAATTGCAAGACCATTAAAATCAGGAAGATTATTGGGTTGTTTGTTATAATTATGGCCCCAATACTTACAACTATGTTTAATATATTTCTTCATTTTGGTCTAAAACCCACTTTTTCTGTCGGTTCTATTTCAAAATCATAGTATGTTTCAATACAATTAACTCCGTTTTCATTCCAATAACTGATTTGATAAGTTAATGAATTATTGGGTTTAATCATAATTCCTATAATTTTGCCTTTATGCGGCCCAAAGTGCACAAGTTGACCTATTTGACATTTGGGGTTGATTTCCATTTTTTTCCTTTCAAATGATATATACAACAAGGAACCACGTTTTCATATATATAACCCTTTGATACATCAAGGGTTACAAGTTTATTAGCTTTATATGGTTGAAAAGTTTGATTACTTAAAACTGTTTTATATCCTAAAGTGGTTTTTCCTCCCCGCTCACAGAAAAAACAAGGTAATTGACTAATTTCTTCTATATCATTTTGCGTCAAAGTAAAAGGAATACCCAAACCTTTAGCATACCACAAATAACCACGCCACAAATCGTGAGTAAATATAATCCCTTTTGTTCTACCCATACACATATTATACCACATCAAAGACCATTTGTCAAGTCAATTTCTAACAAAATCCCAAAAATAATTGTGGACAAGCCGTTTTGATATAAAAATGAGGGTGGTCAATTTCCTACCCCTGTTTTTGATATAGAATTGATTGTTAGTTAGATAACTAACTAACTTTTCTAAATTTTCCGTCCCTTTTAAACAAGCAAAACTGAAAAAAAAGTGAGATTTTTATAATTACTTATATAAGAAAGACTTATATAAGAATTTTGAATGGTTTTTAAAAAATCTTTCCAGATTTATTTGCGTTTTTGAAAATAATACTTTGGTTATATATGGAAAGACAATTTTTCTTTTTTACTATTTTTTCTTTTTATCAGGGTATATATTAAAACTTTATAGAAATGTATAAAACCCTGTTGAGTAATAGAATGTATGCACAAAGCAATGGTAAGACAAAGAGCTTGATATATAAGTTTAACCTATGGTTGTGCCGGACTTAAATAAGCTGGCTGGCTATACAGAGACTAACTTATGAAAAAATGCTTAAATTGTAAGAAGTTGCTTGAAAATGACAGTTTTTGGTTTAGAAGTGATTCTTGGACGAAATACAGTTGGTGTATAAAATGTTGTTTTAAAAACCACAGATACCCAACTTTAAGTGAATTAGGGCCAAATGGACTTAATATCGAAAAACTGCGACAAATTAAAAGAAACACCAGATACCAACAGCGTTCAAGAAACCATAAAAACAGAACCCAAATTAGATATTACTCTGGGGGAGATGGATGTAACAAGCCAAAACCGCGAAAAAAGGTTTAAAAATGAGTTTATTGAAATAGCAAGTAGGTTAGTTGCTGCTGGTTTTTCAGAAACCGAACTGGCTTGGGTTTTTCGATGTGCTCCAACTACCATAAAAACGTGGAAAGCAAGATACCCACAATTTGAAGCAGCTTGTGAAGATGGTAAAAGAGTAATAAAACGCAAACTTGTTGCTGTCGCTATCAGAGAAGCAATGGGTTATTCTTATGAAAGTTCTAAACGTAAGATTATTCGTGGTGCAGATGGGGTAATTATAAAAGATGAAGAAACCGTATTTACCAATAAAACTCCCGTAAATCCTAATATATTAATATTTTTGCTTTGTAATTTAGCAAGACAGCTTGGAGATAATGATTGGGCCTCAAAACATACAATGGAAATGGCGGATGGGGGGGTTTCAATAAAAATTGAAGGAAAACTTGAGGGTGAGAGAATTGCTACTTTGGCTGGAAAATTGCTTCAAGAGGCACAAAAACCAGTTAAATTTGTTGAAAGTCAAGTAATTGAGAACAAATTATAGTGTTTTAGTTGACGACCCAGAAAAATTTTATATCTCAATTCCGACTAATTTAATTGAGAATATTAAATTTCGTCAAAAATTACACGAAATATTAGCAAGTGATTCTGCTGCGCAAAAAACATACTTGCAACTTTGTGTAGAAAAACCACAAATTGCGTTTAATTCTTTATTTTTTACATACAATCCAAGAAAACCGGCGGGGATGCGAAACTATCCTTTTATTTTGCGCCCCGCACAAGATGAAGCAGTTGTAACTTTAAAAGAAGGAATTGATAAAGGATTTGATATTGGAGTAAATAAAAGCCGTGATGAGGGTGCCACAGAAATAATAGCCAAATTATATATCTTATATTTTTTGACTGTGCCAGAAACGGCTTTTTTAGTGGGGTCAAGAAAAGAGGAATATGTTGACAAGACCGGCGACCCCAAGACAATATTTGCAAAAATGGATTATGCACTCAAACATTTGCCAAATTGGATGCAGCCGGTTCTTGAAAGAAACCACTTACATATTGGAAATAAGGTAAATAGTTCAGTAATAGATGGTGAAGCTACTAATGAAAATTTTGGGGCGGGTGCAAGAGCTACTTCTGTTATGTTGGATGAATTTGGGCGTGTGGAAGTTGGACTTGCAAAAAATATTCGTGATTCTATTGCCGATGTTAGTAACTGTATTATTTATAATTCTACCCATTTTTACGGAGCAGGGCATCCATTTAGTCAATTGCTTCATTCACAAAGTGTTAAAGTAGTATTATTGCCGTTTTATAGAAATCCTGAAAAGAACTATGGATTATATAAAAGCCCCAGACCAAATATAATTGAAATAATTGATATTGATTATTACAGAAAAGTTTGTCCGCAATTATTTACTGGAATACAACCGAATGTTTCAATTGGTTTAACTGATTTAGAGAAACAAGCAACAGAAAAACATATAAATTTAGACCTTGTTGGAATACATTTTGTTGCTGATGGATGCGAGAATATTCCGGGCGATTTAAGAAGCCCCTGGCACGATGAACAAGAAAAACGTAGAACCAAGAGAGACCTTTCACAAAACGTATGGATGTGCCCAATTGGTTCGGCTGATATGTTTTTTGATGCAGCAATCAATGATAGAATTAGGTCAAGTGTAATAAAATCACCACAAATAAAAGGCGAACTTGAGTGGATAGTAAATTCGCAAGGAAAAATACTTCCATTTTCAGTTTTATTTAAAGAAAAAGGACATAATAGGTTGTGGTGGTGGGGGGGTTTAAAAAATGATAGGCCAGACCAAACCCACAATTATATTATTGGTTGTGATATTTCAGTAGGAACCGGTGAATCAAATTCGGTTGCTGCTGTTTATGATGTAAATACACAGGAATTAATTGGACTGTATGTAAATCCAAATATTGGGCCGGAACCATTTGCCGACTACACAATTGCTTTAGCTTATTGGGTAGGCGGTATAAATACTCCACTAATTGTATGGGAAAAAAATGGCGGGCACGGAACTAACTATGGCAGACGATTACTTGCACACGGATATAACCATTTATATCGAACTGCCAAAGAGGGGGTCAAAACCCGCAAAGTAAAAAGTGAGTATGGTTGGTTTTGTAATATTGAATCAAAAGAGGATATGTTGACCCAATTACGTTCCGCAGTTGAAGAAGGATTAAAAACCCAGCGAAAATATAAATCAATAATAATTTATGATGAAGGTTTGGTAGATGAATTGGACAACTATATTTATTATGAAAATAGAGATATTGGATTTTCAGGAAGTGCAGACGAAAATAGTGGTGCAAGGATGCGGCACGGGGATAAAGTAGTTGGTGCGGGGTTATGTATTCTGGGATTAAAAGAACAAACTAAAGGGTCGATAAAAAGTTCAGATACAATTTCTCCGTTTAGTGTTGGGGGCCGCAGATTAAGACACCAACAAAACTTACGTCAACGAAAAGACGAATGGAAAGATAACCCAGATTATTTTGGATAGTTTATGTCGGAAAAAACTTTAGTTTCAAAAATTCAAACAGCAATTGAGACCTGCCACGATTTAACTAAACCAATGCGGGCAAAAAGGGAACAATTGTTGAATGAATATGCAAGCGGATGGTATGATGAAGTTGCAACAACTAAAAAACCATTGAATATGGTTTTTAGAGCAATGTCAATTATTCCACCTTTATTAGCAGCAAAAAATCCAAGAGCAATGATTAGACCAAGAATTGCTCCTTTATTGCCATTTGGTGAAACTTTTAGACTGGCTTTAAATCATTTGTCAGAAGAAATAAAATTAGGGCAAACATTACGTCAGGCCGTTATTGATTCTATGATGTATATGGGAATCACTAAAACAGGTTTGACAGATGGTGGCCCAAAAGTAGAAGATGCTTTGGGATATTTGCACGATGCCGGCCAATTATATTGTGATTGTGTTGATGGAACAGATTATGTATTTGATGTAGTGGCCCGTAAAAAAGAGGAGATGGATTTTGAGGGAAATAGATACAGGGTTCCGTTGGATTATATTACTGATAGCGGGATATTTCAGAACTATGATAAATTAAGTCCTACTTATGGCGAGTATGGGCAACAAGCAAAACGACCGGAAAGGAAAGCCAAACGAAATATTCTTAATTTTTCTATACAAGAAATACGACCGTATGTAGAAATTTATGATGTATGGATTCCTGCTGAAGATGTTATAATTACAATACCAAGTCAAGGACAAGGTGATAAACCATTGCGAATAGTAGAATGGCAAGGGCCGGAAGATGGGCCGTATGATTTATTATATTACCATATATTTCCAGAAAGTATTATTCCGATTCCACCGATTTGGGCGTGGTTGGATTTACACCACTTTATAAATACATTAGCCAGAAAAATGGCAAGACGTTCTGATAGAGAAAAAACTATTTTAGCTTATACCGGCACAGCAGAAGAAGATGCAACAACTGTAAAAGAAGCAGAAGATAATGAAGTTGTTCGGGTAGATGATGTTAATTCATTAAAAGAGATTAGTTTTGGCGGGAATACTGAAGACTCATACAATTTTATGCAGTGGTTAAAAATGGTATGGTCTGAACAATCCGGTAATCTGGATTTAATAAGCGGTGTTAAAACACAGGCCAATACGTTAGGTCAGGAACAAATGTTATATTCCAATGCCACTACAACTATTGATGATATGATAAATCAAGTGCATAATTTTAGCAAATCAATTTTTAGAAAATTTGGATGGTATGCGTGGACAGACCCATTAATGCAAGTTTCCGTTACCAAACGAGTGGCTGGCATTGATTTGGACGTTTATTTTAGTCCTGAATCCAAAGAGGGAGATTTTATTGATTACAATATTGATATTGAACCATATTCTTCGCAAAGAACAAATCCATTACAGCGTATGCGCAGAATAATGGAGATTGTAACAGGAGTAATTTTACCGACAGCAGATATTGCTGCAATGCAGGGAGATATGTTACAAATCAGACCATTGGTAAAATCACTTGCAAGAGATTTGGATTTAACTGATGCAGAAATTGATGAATTTTACAAAAACATAGTGCAACCACCCTCTTCAAATATGGGGCCGTATCAATTGCAACAAGGAATTGTTACACAGAAATCTCCTATGGCAACAGACCAACAAGGTGCAAGTGATGCAAATAAAATGTTAAATTCTGTGCAACAGCAAAATCGTGCAGGAATGAGAAGTTCTCCGCCGCAAACAAGCGAACTATGACAAAATTAGAAGAAATTAAAATAGTTGCTGTTAAAATGAAAAATGCAAAGCAATATTTTAATCCACTTATTGAAAATGATTGGATTGATTTACCATTTTTAGTCCAAAAATTTATTAACGATTTTGGGGTTCAAATTTTAGAGATTGTTGAAAGGAAATATAAATGGAAAAATTAGAGTTTTTAACTGAACTTGTTAAAACCAAATCCAAGAAAATCGGTTTGCGGATGTTTCACAAAAAATATAAAACACCCAGAGAAGATTTTTTAAAATGGCGTGAACTTTGGGGTATGATAAAAAAAGATTTGGAGAAAGAAAATGCCATTAACTGAAAAAGGTTCTAAAATACTTGCTTCAATGATTGAACAATATGGTGCCGAAAAAGGTAAGCAAGTATTTTATGCCAGTATAAATAAAGGTAAAATAAAAGGTGCAGAAGGTAAGAGTAAATCGCACGCGACTAAAAAAGCGAAGGGGTGGTGGAAAAAGAGGGGGTAGTTATGTGGTCTTATTGGATGGATATTGATGTTGAAGAACCATATTCATCAGACGGAGATTAGTTTATGGCGGCAGAAGTAAAAGTAACTATAAATTGTGATATAACTGGATTAGGAAATGAAATCCAAATAAAAGATGTATTTACTGGAACTACTCCAACTTTAGCAACAAAAATATATAAAGTTCAGGCGGTTTCGGATACTGCTGAAGCACTTGATTTAGGTGGTGTTTCTACAATTGAAGGAATTTGTTTAAAAGCAGTTGATAATGATATGGTTGTGGATGCAAGTTATAGTGCATCTTTTGTATCTGATTTATATATTGCTGAAGGAGAAACTGCATATTTTAAACCAAGCGGGGTTCCTTATATCAAAAATGAAACAGCAAAAGAAGTTTGCACGTATGAATATATTGTTTATGGAACATAGGAGAAAAAAATGTTTGAGTTTATCGGTAATTTATTTGGTTGGGTAATTGGTAACGCACTGTTAATTTTATGCAGTTATTTGGTTGGTTATTTGACCGGCCCAATTATAATGCCTAAAATTGGTAAAATGTTGGATAAATTATTCTGGAATAAGTAAGTGGCTGCAAATAAAGCAAGTTTTATTCCACAGGACTATAAACCAAAAAAACAGTATAGAAAATCTGATGGATTTTTTAGTTCTGCAATGGGAGTTCACCCGAATCAAGTGGCGGATGAATTGACACGACATCCAAATTGGAAATTTAATAATGAAGGTCAACTGTGGATAGAAAATTGGTCAGACCAAAAAAAGAAAGCTAAAGCATTGGGGATGCTTGTATGAAATTTATTCATTCAATTTGGTTCACTATATTATTGGTTATACTAATTAGTGGTTGTAATTCTGTTCAAATAAAAGGACAGATACTTGGTGACCCAAACCAAATTGCAATAATTAAAGTTCCAAAGGGAGGAAATGTCGCCGGAATAATTGTTCCAAAAGACGGAATATATTTATCTGAAGAAGCCCTTGTAAGAACAATAGAGGGTATTTTACAAGACGGGTTTAAAATGGGATATGAAGCGAAACAGTATGAAAATAAATTAAAACAAATTTAATTTTTCTACCCCGCAAGGGAAGAAAGGAACAAAATGGTTGAGAATTACAGTAAGGATATTTTAACAGATGGTGAACTACCTGATGGAATTAAACTATCAGAAGCCACTATCAAAAAGTTTGTTGAAATCAACGGTGAAATTGATACAGCGAATGAAGAAGTATTAGAGGAACAAACAAAAAAAGAAGAAACCGCAAAACTTTCTACCCAAACTACTAATTCAGTTAGAAAGAAAGATGAGGGGTTAAATGAGGACGGAACTGTTAAATTGGATGAGGAGAACACTTCAGAAATAAGTGATGAAAAACCAGATAAACCAGTTGCAGAAAAGAAAGAGGTTGAAACTAAACTTTCTTTACCTAATAGATTGGTTCAAGCTGCTCACAGAAATCACTTGTCAGATGAAGATATTGTCAAACTCGGCGACCGAGCAGAAACAGTTCTTTCTGCAATGGCGGATAATTCCGACAAAATAAGTGCAGAACTTGGTGAACTTGGTCGATTACGCAAGGAAGCGTTAAGGGGTAAGATTACAGAGCCAGAAACCAAACTTAAACAAATTGAAATAGAAGGTTTGGATTCTGCCGACCCTATGGTTCAGCTTATAAATAAAGGTTTTGAAACTGTTAATCAAAGAATTAGTGTTATTGAGCAAAGAAGTGCTACTACCCAAGCCACTGAAGTAGATATGCAAATAGATAAATTTTTTGATGTAAAAACAAAACAATTTCCACAATTAGGAGATTCTGCTGCACTTTCGCCGTTCCAACTTGGAATACGAAAGTCAATATATAACGTGGCGGATAATATATTTGTAGGTGCACAGGCCACAGGGAAGCCCATAACATTAAACAATGCTCTGGAAGCTGCTCTTTCAATATATGAGAAAGAGGATGTTACTAAACAAGTTAGAAGTAAAATTATTGAAGATGTTAAAAATAGAGAAGCCCAACTTACTTCCAGACCAAGCCAGAGAAAAACTGAACAAATTATTCAAGAGCCAATAAAAGCGGCCCAAGGTAAAGTTCGGGAATTCTGGCGGAAAAAGGGAGTAAATATTGATGTAGAGGGTGCTATTTAATATAAACAAAAAAAACGAAAGGTAGGTATGTTATGAGCGGTTTGTCAATGACCGACCTCGTGGATTTGACACGAACTACTCTTGAAGATTTGCCGAAGATGACGTTTGAGCAACCCCAGAAATATCAGGACTATCCGGCGTTAAATCGGTTCCTGAATATGGGATTTGAAATTTCCAGTGGTTACGGAATTAGGCGGAATATAGTTTTAACTGAAACTGGAACAGCCCAGCACGTCAGATTGTATCAGAGCACACAAATTTCAATTGCAGACAGGCAGAAACAAATTACTGCCCCTTGGGCGCACGCCAATACTTATTGGGCGATTGAGCGCAGAGAGGCATTAATGAATCGTGCTCCTGCCGCATTTGTTAATTTGCTGCAATCACGCAGAAATGATGCTATGATGGATTTGGCAAATTTGTTAGAGGAACGTGCTTGGAAATCAGTTGATAGTTCAAGTGATACGTTAAATCCAAGAGGAATTTGTTACTGGATTACAATTGGTGTTGACGGTGAAAACGGATTTTATGGTGGGCAGACAAGAGATAATAGTGGTAATGCTATTACAGAGGTAGGCGGACAAACACCCGTTGACCTTGACAGGTGGTGTAATTACTATTCTGATTATGCCGGCCCCACTGCTGCGGATGCGATGGTTAAAAAGATGCACGAAGTATTCCGCAAGATTCAGTTCAAGGCCCCACGACTTACAAAAGATTTGGAGCAAGGCCCATTTGCAAATTATGTTATTGCAATGGATGGGGACACTTTGGATGCTTACACGGAATATACCCGCAAAGCAAATGACCAAATAGGATTTGATGTTGGTAGTTTTGCTGGTAATGTGGCGTTTCAAAGGGTGCCTTTAACGTGGATTCCTGTTTTGGATACTGCTAACACCAGTATTCGTGGCACAAATCCGATTTATTTTATTAATTTTAACAAGTTTAAACCGTTTATTCTTTCGGACGATAATTTCCGTGAGGATGAACCAATTCGTGATGTTACTATGAACAATGTTGTTGTTACGTTTGTGGATTTGTCATACAACTATATGTGTGTTGATAGGCGTTCACAGGCGTTGATTGCTACACTATAACGATTAATAGGGGCGGGTATTAACCTGCCCTATTACTTCAAACAGAAAAGGTAGGAAATTTTTATGAACGTGATTCAATATAAAACAAATAAAGTTAGTAAAAAGCGAGTATATTACACAGGGTCAGATACTTTGCTTGAAGGATATTTGCTGTGTTATGATTATGATACAACCACTGATTTAGATGGTGATACAATTGCTGAAGGTAGTTGTAATAGCGGTAGATATTTGAAGGTAGAAAAACCTACGACAAATAATTGTCCATTTTTTGCTGGTATAGTTGCTGCTGAATCAGCAAATAAAGTTGGCCCTTGTTGGGTTACTATTATTGAACCAGCAAATGTGATTGTGCCGGTTTATACAGATGTAAATTGCACCAATGCCAGTTCATATTTGTATGTTGCAAATGCCAGTTATTATGCACGAGCAACAGGTGTTGTTGTAATAGGACTTGCAAATGAAACTGTTAATAGGTCTGGAACTAACGGACTTGTTCTTTGTAGAATTAAATTGAAACAAGAAGGAACAAGTGCAACCGTTTCGGATAGTTTGCTTTCAGTGGAAGTTTATTTAAAAGCATCCATTGGGTCTGATGAGACGGTTCATTCGGACGCAATTGCTGTTCTGTCTGGCAGAGCTTATTCAATTGACACAATGAGCAAGTCTAATGACGCAACAGTTGCATCTAATTCATTGTTTATGTTGCAATCGGATGAAAAAGTGCACTCGGACGCAATTGCTGTTCTGTCTAACAGAGCTTATTCCATCGATACGATGTCTAAATCAGATGATGTAACAGTTGCATCTAATTCATTGTATATGTTGCAATCAGATGAGAAAGTTCATTCAGACGCAATTGCTGTTCTGTCTAACAGAGCTTATTCCATCGATGCAATGAGTAAATCTGATGATACTACTATTACATCTAATACATTGTATAAGTTAAATTCTGATGAGACGGTTCATTCGGACGCTATTACTGTTGCTTCTAATGCAACTTATAAAATCAACAGTGATATGTCGCAAATTATGAGTGATTTAAAATCTCAAGCGTCTAATGCAAAAACTGCTGCATCTAATTTGGCAGTAATGTTATCAGATGATGTTAATTACAGTGATGTAAGTGTTTTGGCTTCAGATATTAGAAACATTGTAGTTAAAAATGTAAGTGATTTAGCTGCTGCTGTAAGTAATATCTGTGTTGCATTTTCGGATAGATTTGCCTAATAATTAGCGAAGAGCGGCAGGTGCAATTCCTGCCACTCTTTTTATGAAAGGAAATAAATGAAAGTAGTGCATTTTGTGGCCATAACTCCAGGTCGATGTGGTTTATATGAAACTACAAAAGACTTGGTTTTAGCTGAAAGAAAAATTGGTATTGATTCACAGGTTGTAAATGTAACTCTGGAAAAAGATGGATTTGTAAATAAAGATAAAATAGGCG
>Ga0315288_10009645_pt1 | contig 12160 bp, 9 predicted proteins | sample YL17G11_20_MG_FD_203454 | JGI IMG/M metagenome (GOLD analysis project Ga0315288, IMG submission 203454) | Sediment microbial communities from Yellowstone Lake, YNP, Wyoming, USA - YL17G11_20 | ecosystem: Environmental > Aquatic > Freshwater > Lake > Sediment | place: USA: Wyoming | collected...
AGAAGGACAACGGCGCCCCCTGGCCTTGCCGGTGCCGAAGCATAGCCAGGAGGCAAAGCTTGCGGAGAACATGGCCGGCGGGAGAGAATGCACAAACCGTTTCAGGAGGGTCATCCATGAAAATCGCGATGTTCGCGCTGCTGGCGCTGGGGCTGGCCGCCGCGGCCGGCGGGGTGGCGAAGGTGCTCGACGCCGGGGATCCGGCGCCGGCTTTCTCGCTTCCCGGCTCGGACGGGAAGACTTACACGCTGGCCGACTTCAAGGGAAAGGAGGCGGTGGTCATCGCCTGGTTTCCCAAGGCGTTCACCGGTGGCTGAACGGCGGAGTGCAAGTCGCTCCGGGCGAGCGGTCCGAAGATCCGGGATTTCGAGGTCGCCTATTTCACCGCCAGCACCGATGACGCCGAGACCAACCGCAAGTTCGCGGAGTCGCTGGGCCTCGACTACCCGATCCTGAGCGATCCGGGGAAGGAGACGGCCAAGGCCTACGGGGTCCTCGACTCCGGCTACGCCTCGCGGCACACCTTCTACATCGGCAAGGACGGCCGCATCCTGTACGTCGATCGGAAGGTCAGCCCATCCACTGCGGGTGACGACGTAGCGAAGAAGCTGGTGGAGCTGAAGGTCCCGCGGCGCGGGGCGGCGGCGAAGTAATCGAGAGCGGAGGGGGCTGCGGGGGGATCTCTACTTCGTGCGGCTGCCGGACGAACCCGCCGAACGCAGGCCGCGGCCGGTGGCGAGGTAGGTTGCGAAGCTCCCCAGCCAGTGGCCTCCTTCGTAATGCTCCCCGGTGACGGCGGCGAGCCCGCGCTCGCGGTGCTTCGCCGCCGCGGCGCGCAGGGCCGGGAGGCGGCGATCCGCCGGCGGCAGCCCGGAGGCGATCCCTTCCAGCATCCAGGCGCGGCTGAGGTTCAATCCATCCAGGTGGGCCAGCTTGGGATCGGTCGGGTCGGTCACGATCTCCGGCTCCAGCCACGCCCCGCGGCCGCCGGTGGGGATCCCCGGGAGGAACTCCTTCAGCCAGGCGGCATACTCGGCCGGGGGGAGAATCCGTCGGATCAAATCGGCCTCCGCGATGCAGGGGGAGAGGAAGTCCTGTCCGGAGGGCTCGTAGGCAAGAGGGCAGGCGCGGTCGCCGAGGTAATAGTCCCGCGTCCGGGCCACCACGAGATTTTCCATCTCCTTGTCGCCGGCGGTCCGGGCCCAGTCCAGCATCAGTCCCAACGCAAACGCGGTCTGGTCGTGCTCTCCGATCCGGATGGGATGGGCGAGCTTCGGGAGCCACTCCGCCAGCCTCGCCCTCGCCTCGGTCTCCAGCGGCCGGAGAATCACCGACCACTCCCGCGCCCTCGCGTTATCCCATTCCCGGAGCTCCGCGGAAAGCTGCAGCAGCCAGGCAAGGCCGTAAGGGCGCTCGAAGGAGACGCGGCCGGGCCCTTTCAGGTACCGCACCTCCGCCTCGATGTTCGCGGCGGTCAGGCTGCGCGACACCGCCTCCAGGGCCGCGGGGGCGAAGGGGGCATCGGGGAAGGTCCGGGCGAGACGCACCAGGAGCCAGTGGCCGTGGACCGAGGAGTGCCAGTCGTAGCAGCCGCAGAAGGCCGGGGTCAGCTCCCGCGGGGGCCTGACGTCGGCGTCGCCGGCGAGGACGTGGGCGATCTTGTTGGGGTACTCGCGGTGGACGCAGTCGAGGGCCAGCTTCGCGAAGCGTCCGGCGGCCTGCGCGCCGAGATCGGAGGCGGCGGCCGGCAGGCCGGCGAAGAGCATCGCCATCAGGGCCGCCGCCAGTTTCAGAGGTGAGGCCTTCAAGAATGGATGCACTCTACTCGACCCCGTCGAGGAAGCCCCGGCTCCGCATCCAATCGTCGCTATAGATGGTGCTCATGTAGCGGCTGCCGGAGTCGGGGAAGACGGTGACGATGCGCGCGGGCCGTTCCAGCCGGGCGACGACCTTGCGAACTCCGCACAACGCGGCGCCGCTGGATCCGCCCGCCAGGATCGCCTCCGTGCGGGCCAGCTCCCGGGCGGCCAGGAACGCCTCCCGGTCGGTCACCTGGACCATGTCGTCAATCAGGTCCCACTCCGGGCAGCCGATGACCTCCTCGTCGCCGAGCCCCTCCAGCAGGCCCGGCTTCGGCTCGCCCGGACGGCCCGTCTTGAAATAGGAGTAGAAAACCGAGCCCAGCGGGTCCACCGCGATCACCCGGATCCGGGGATCCTGCTCCTTGAGATACCGGGCGGTGCCGCACAGGGTCCCGCCGGTCCCCATCCCGGCCACCAGATAGTCGATCCGCCCTTCCAACTGCCGCCAGATCTCGGGACCGGTGGTGCGGTAGTGGGCCTCGCTGTTGGCGCGGTTGTTGTGCTGGTCGGTGAAGTAGGCCCCCGGCGTCTCCGCCACGACCTGCTTCGCCTTCTGGTTGTAGCTTTCGGGGTGGGCCGGCGGCAGAGTCCCGTCCACCAGGATCAGCTCCACCCCCATCGCCCTCAGGCAGTCGAGCTTCTCCTTGCTGGTCTGGCTCCGGACCACCATCTTGCAGTGCAGCCCCTCCAGCACCGCCATCATGGCGAGCCCCATGGCGGTGTTGCCGGAGGAGTTCTCCACGACCACGTCGCCGGGATGGAGGACGCCGTCGCTGAGCGCCTTGTGGATCATGAAGCGGGCGATCCGGTCCTTCACGCTCCCCATGGGGTTCATGAACTCGATCTTGGCGAAGGCCTCGCCGCCGGGCCCCTTCCCCGCTCCCCCCAGGACGCGACGCAGCCTCACCAGCGGGGTCCACCCCACGGCATCGGAGATCCGTTCGTAGACGCGAAGCTCGCTCATCGGGCCGCCATTATAGCGCCACACGGGCGCCCCTGGCGGCAGGCCGAACGGAATGCCGACTTGCAGGCTTTCGCAGGCTGGGCCAGAATCCTGGATATTCTGCCCTGGGAACCACATGCCGGGCGGACCGGCGCTCCGCGCGATCCTCACGCGGGCGGCCGGCGATCTCGGAGGACAGGAAAAACAGGAGAGGGGTCCGCCATGCTGATTCAGGAGAAAGTCGGCCAGGCCGTGAGGATTCTCAACGAATTCGACTGTGACTGCTGGATCACCTTCGTCCGGGAATCGTCGGTCCTGCACGATCCCATGCTCGATTTCCTCTCCGGCTCGAACGTGACCTGGCACTCCGCGTTCATCATCACCCGCACGGGGGATAACCGGGCCATCGTCGGGCAGATGGACCGGCAGAGCGTCGAGGAGCTGGGCGTCTACCGGCAGGTGCTGGGCTATGTCCAGGGAATCAGGCAGCCTCTCCTGGAGACCCTGAAGGAGCTGAACCCGCGCCGGATCGCCCTCAACTTCTCGAGCAGCAGCGAAGTCTGCGACGGACTCACGCACGGGATGTACCTCACCCTGCACGGCTACCTCTCGGAGATCGGCTTCGCGGACCGGATCGTCTCCTCGGAGAAGGTCGCCTCAAGCCTCAAGGCGAGGAAGACCCCCGCCGAGATCGCCCGGATCCGGAAGGCCATCGGCCACACCCTGGAGATCTTCGACCGGGTCACCCCCTTCATCGCGCCCGGGAAGACCGAAAAGGAAATTGCTGCATTCATGATTCATGAAGTGGAGAGGAGGGGACTCGATTTCGGGTGGGATAAGGGCCATTGCCCCGCGGTCTTCACAGGACCCGACACCGCCGAGGCCCACTACCGGCCCACGGACCGGAAGGTCGAGCGCGGGCACATCCTCAACATGGACTTCGGGGTCCGGTGCGAAGGGTACACGTCGGACCTTCAGCGGACGTTCTACATCCTGGAAGAGGGAGAGTCGGCCGCGCCGCCCGAGGTCCAGCGGGGCTTCGACACCATCGCGAAATCGATCGAGATGGCTGCGGCGGCACTGAAGCCCGGCGTCCAGGGGAAGGCCATCGACGACATCGCGCGCGGGTACATCGTCTCCCGGGGCTTTGAGGAATACCCCCATGCCCTGGGCCACCAGGTGGGGCGCTACGCCCACGACGGGACCGCGCTGCTGGCCCCGGCGTGGGAGAAGTACGCAAGCAAGCCCTTCGAGCCCATCGAGGAGAGCATGGTCTTCACGCTGGAGCCCCGGCTGAAGGTCCCCCAACGGGGCGTCGCCACCGTCGAGGAGATGGTCCTCGTCACCGCCTCCGGAGCAGAGTTCCTCGGAGAGCCCCAGAAAGAGCTGATCCTAATCCGGTAGTCGCCCCGCCTTGCGCAGAAGCCGCCTTTCATGGAAGATCACGAGCGTCCGGTGTCGAGGGGAGGCTGACAATCCTGGTTGATTGAGAGGGGTCTTGCATGAACAGTACGGATCAGAAGAGACTTCGCCGCAGTTATCCGGTGCTGGATCATCTGCCCCCGGATCTTCTCAAGCGGGTGGAGGAGGAGGCCAGGCTCGTCAGGGTCTCCGCGGGCGAGGAGCTCTTCCAGGAGGGCAGTCCCTGCACCGCCTACCCGATGCTGGTCGAAGGTACGATCCGGGCCATCAAGTCCGACCCCAACGGGCATGAGATTCTCCTCTACCGGCTGTCTCCGGGGCAGAGCTGCGTCATCACGGTGGTGGCGCTGCTCGGGGGAACTCCCTATCCGGCCCAGGGGAAGGCGGAGACGGACCTGACCCTCTTCGCCCTTCCCAGGAGCCCGTTCGAGGAGATGATCCTGAAGTCCCAGGCCTTCCGACGCTTCGTGTTTCAATCCCTCTCGGAGAGGATGACCCACCTGATGGCCCTCCTGGATGACGTGGCCTTCCGCCGGGTGGATCAACGTCTCGCCTCGCACCTTCTCAACTACCAGGAACCGATCTCCCTGACCCACCAGACGCTGGCCGATTCGCTGGGGACGACACGCGAAGTCATCAGCCGGATCCTCGAGTCCTTCCAGGAGTCGGGCATGCTGAGGCTGGGCCGGAAGCGGATTGAGATCCTGAACCGGAGCGCGCTGGAGCGGGTGCATCGGGCCGAAGGGAACTGAAAGGGCTCTCCAAAAAGCAAAAGGGGGGCGGCGTCTCCGCCTCCCCCCCTTCCCTCTCGCGCCTCGGGGGCCGTGGCAGGCAGCCTCGACCCCCGAAGTGTCCAGCGGCTTCCGCTCTCCCGGGGGCAGGTTCGACGGTCAGCTCTCTCTGTTCGTCTTCCTTCCCCCCCACGGGGGAGCAGGCGAACACCTCACAAGGCCGTATGAGGCGTCAGCCGCCGGTGACCGGATTCTTGCACCGCCCGACCCCTCCTTCCGTGACTTCAGTCACACTGATCTCCACAAATCGTAGCCACCCCCCCACCGCCCTCCGGCTTGCGTTGAGAAGACGGAAGTGGATTCACGGGAGTCGCAGCACCGGGCATTTGGCGAATCCGCGGGAGTCCCTTATCGGGGGGGAGGAACGGGATCCCGGCTTCACTGGGTCGTGAACGCGGCGGCGGGGTATCCGACGAAGTGGTAAAGGTTGGCGGGCGCGGTGGGGCCGAGGCCCAGATCGCGCACCGGCAGCTCCGGGGAGCCGACCGACGTCGCGTAGGCCACGGGGTGGCCGACCAGACGGTCCTGACCCAGGCTGCGGGCGGTGCTCTCCAGGAGAAGCATGCCCATCGGGACAGCGAACCGCCCGCACCAGGTGAGGCGGTACTGGTCGGGGTTCTCCGGATCCACGAACGTCTCGTAGGCCCGCCGGACCTTCTCCGGCTCCACGGGGCCAGCCAGCCATCCGCGCAGAAGAGAACGGTCCTGATCGGTCGCCCGGACGTAGGCCTCCACGCCCCCTTCGCCGAACGGCGTGTATTTGAAGTCCGGCCCGTAGTGGACGCCGTCGGTGGAGATCGCCACCGCCACGTCGCGGCCCAGCTTCCAGCCGTGAGCCCGCAGGCTGGAGGCCAGGGCCGTCCCGAGGTGTTCCGCCATCTCGCGCAGGCGCGGGAAGGAGGCCGCGGGGACGATGATCGGGACGATCTCGAGATCGGGGCGGGCGTGCCTGAGATAGTAGACGAGCGCCTCGAGGGAGTGCTCGCCGTCGTGCATCGCGGCGTCCTGGATCCAGTCCTCCCGGGGCAGCGCGGCGAGAAGCTCCCGGCGAAGCTCCGACACGGGAACCTCGCCGTCCGGGGCGCGCCACGCGCGGTAGGGGTCGAAGACCAGGCGGTCGTGGACGCCGAACTTCCGGTACTTGTGGAAGACGCCGACGAGCACGACCCGCTTCGCCGTGACGAGGGGCAGGACCTGGCGGTAGACCCTTCCCGCATAGAGGTAGTCGTCGTGGGGGCAGATCGCGCCGGCCACGCCCGGCGCGGGAAGATCGCCGAAACGCTCCGGCGCCGGCGCCGCGGCGGATAGATCCCACACCTTCGCCATCTGGTCCGGGCCCGAGGCGAAGCCCACGGCGTCCTGCTGGCCCCTAAGGTCGAGACCGACCGAGGGAATCCCCATTCCCCTGCGGACCTCCTCCAGGGTGGGCGGGGCCGCCTGGGGCGGCGCGGAGACGGCCTGCGCGAGGAGCGGCGCGGGGAACGTCAACAGGATCAGAACCAGCGGCAGGAGACGCATCGGTGCCCTCTTGGGGAAGTGGCCGACACCGGCCGGGATCCCGTTCCTACCGCCCGGGCGCCCGGGGTGCGTAGATCCCCTGGGGAACGGTGAGGTAGATCCTGTCGTAGACCTGCCAGTTTTTGTGCGTATGCTCCTGGGTGTGATAGACGACGGCCGATGTCGCCACTCCCTTGCAGTCCTCAGCACTGATGCCGGCGGCAACGCAGTACTTCTGCACGACGCGCTCAAAGAGCTCGCCGCTGGGCAATCTCCGCACGAGGAAATACTGCTCGTCCTTCTGCTTGATCGGGTTGGTGCTGAATTCCGTGCCGGCCAGCTTCTCCTTCTGCCAGGCTGTGATGGACATGAAAGGCGATGCCTCCGCCGCATAGGACGCCGCGCCGAAGAGCAGGGCCACGATGGCGACGACGGCGAGGGTCAGCCATCCTGCCCCGGAACCGTGGGATTCGCGATGCTCAACCATCCTTCCTCCTCGTGGAGAGCCTCAGACATGGCGATTGGAAAATTGTCGGCATCTTCATTATTCGCCGAATGGGAAGATAGGGTGCCGAACCGAGGTCCGCCGGACGCGCAGCGGGAACGGCCGTCCACGGCAGGTCCGATGGCGCCGATTCTTTCAACTCCACGGATGGAGTACACCGGCCGCGGGCATTTTCCCCCACTTAAGGCACGGGATTCAAGCGGGCGATGGCGACGGGAGCCCCCGGCCTCGGGACCTAGGCCCGCCGGCCCAGTGACGCGAGAAGCCCGACCCCTTCCTTCCGGCGCAGCCTGTTCCACTCCAGCGCGTCATCGAGGACGCTGTAGGCCGCGGGCACGACGAAGAGGGTGAGCAGCGTCGAGACGGCCATCCCGCCCACCAGCGCCAGCGCCATGGGCCTCTGGATCTCGGCCCCGGGGCCGATGGCGAGCGCCGGGGGCAGCGCCCCGGCGATGGTCGCGACGGACGTCATCAGGATCGGACGCAGCCGGATCGGGCAGGCCTGCAGGAGCGCCTGGCGGCGCTCGACGCCGCGCTCCCGGAACTGGTTGGTGAAGTCCACCAGCATGATCGAGTTCTTCTTGGCTATTCCCACCAGGAGGATCAATCCCAGCATGCTGTAGACGTTCAGGCTCTGGCCGCCGATCCACAGGGCGAAGAGCGCGCCGCTGATGCTGAAGGGCAGGGCGAGCAGGACGGTGAAGGGATGGGAGAAGGCGTTGAACTGGGAGGCCAGCACCAGGTACGCGACGACGAGGCCGAGGCCGAAGGCGAACCAGAGGGAATCGAACGATTCGCGATAGGCCCGCGTGCTCCCTGACGGGACCGCGCGATACCCGTCGGGCAGGACGGCGCGGGCGGTGGAAAGGGAGCGGTTGACCGCCTCCTCCTGCGACGCTCCCGGCGCCGGGTTGGCGAAGATCGTGATGGCCCGCTCCCGATCGCGGCGCGTGATCGTCTGCAGGGTCGGCTCCTGCTCGATTCGGACCAGGTCCCCCAGGCGGACGAGCCCGCCGCCCGCCGTGCGGACCAGGAGGCCCTCGATGTCCTCGGGCCGCTCGCGCTGCGGGGCGAGGAGGCGGACCCGGATGTCGAAGCGCCGCCCCTTGTCCTTGAACCTGCCGACGCGCACCCCTCCGATCGCCGCGTTCACCGTCTCGCCGATGGCGGCCATGCTCACGCCGAGATCCGCGGCCCTGTTCCGGTCGGGGATCACCCTCACCTCGGGCATCCCGACCTGGTAGTCGCTGTCCACGTCTGTGACGAGTCCCGACCCTCGCATCTGCTCCATGATCTCCCGCGACGAGGTTGCCAGCGTGTTCCAGTCGGGTCCACGGATGTTGAACTCGATGGGGAAGCCTCCGCCGCGGGAGGGGCTGAACCCCCCCAGGGAGATGTCCTGGAGCACGACGCGGCCGCCGGGGATGGCGTTCGCGTACTGGCGGACGACCCCCATGAACTCCTGCTGGGTCAGCGGCCGCCCGAGATCGGGATCCCGCGGCCGAAGGCCGGGCTCCTTCATGTTGACGAAGGCGTTCCCCGAATTGACGTCGCTGCCGCCGTAGCCCCCGATGGAGCCGGAGAAGAGCGCCACCTCCGGGCGGGAGATGAGGAACTTCTCGATCCGGCTGAAGTATCGATCGGTCGCGTCGAGGCTCGTGCCCACCGGCGTCTGGAATCGGAGGGTGAAGCGGCTCATGTCCTGGCTCGGGACGAACTCCTGGGGCAGCAGCCGGACGATGAAAAGGGACAGGACGAAGAGGACGCTCGCGCCCACGAGCACCCAGCCTCTGTGCTGCAGCGCCGGCGCGAGCGCGCGCAGGTACGTCTCCGACAGGCGCTTGAAGAGGCCGTCCATCGTGCGGCCCAGGCGGCCCCGGTGCTCCACCTCCAGAAAGCGCGAGCAGCGCATCGGCGCCAGCGTCAGCGCCTCGAGCAGCGACAGGAGGACGGCCACCGAGATGGTGACGCCGAACTGGAAGAAGAACTTGCCGATGATCCCCTTCATGAAGGCCACCGGCAGGAATATCGCCACGATGGCCAGGGTCGTGGCGGCGGCCGCGAAGGTGATCTCCCGGGCACCCACGGAGGCGGCCCGGACCTTCCCCTCGCCCAACTCGCGGTGCCGGTAGATGTTCTCCAGCACCATGATCGCGTCGTCCACCACGATGCCGACCACGAGCGTGAGGCCGAGCACGGTGTAGGTGTTGAGCGTGAAGCCGAGGAAATAGATGACGATGAAGGTGCCCAGGATCGAGGTCGGGATGGCGAGGAGGACGTTGAGCGTCGTGGACCACGATCCCAGGAACAGCCAGCACACGAAGCCTGTCAGGAGGGCGGCCAGGACCAGGGTGAAGAGGATCTCGCGGATGGAGCGCTCGATGAAGGTCGTGGTGTCCCAGTTGACGTTGAGACGCAGGCCCTCGGGAAGCTGGGCCCTGATGACCTCCATCCTGGCCTTGACGCCCCGACCCACCTGGACGGCGTTGGCGCCCCGCAGCTTGGTGATGCCGAAGCCGATCGTGGGCTCGCCCATGGAGCGGCCGATCCGGCGCCGGTCCTCGAGCCCGTCCTCGACGACGGCCACGTCCCTCAGGCGCACGGGCGCGCCGTTCCGGTAGGTCACGACGAGCTCGCGGAACGACTCCACGTCGATGGCCTCGCCTTCCGCGCGCACGTTCATCTCTCGCTCTCTCCCCTCGATGCGCCCGGCCGGCACCTCCGTGTGCTCGCGCTCGATGGCGCGATTGACGTCGATCACGGTCAGGCCCTGCGCCTCGAGGCGGGGTGCGTCGTACCAGACGCGGACGTTCCGGTCCCGGAACCCCATCACGTGGATCTCGCCCACGCCCTCGATGGTCTGGAGCTGGGGACGGACGACGTTGCGGACGTAGTCGGCGAGGAAGGTCTGGGGCCGGTCCCCGGAGAGCGCCAGGCGGAGGATCGGCTGATCCTCCGGGTTTGTCTTGGAGATGGTCGGGGGCTCGATCTCGCGGGGCAGGTGGCGCGCCGCCTCCGAGACCTTCGTCTGGACGTCCTGCAGAGCGGCGTCGATGTTCCGGCCGAGGTCGAACTCGACCGTAACGCTGGCCTGCCCCTGCCGGGCCGTGGAGGAGATCTGCTGGATGCCTTCGACGGTCGTGACGGCATCCTCGAGGACGTCCACGACGTCCGTCTCCATGATCTCCGGGGAGGCCCCCTCCCACGAGACGGAGACGGTCACGATGGGGAAATCGACGTCCGGGTTCTGGCTGATGCCCAAGCCCCGGAAGACGTTGCCGAAGCCCGTGTAGCAGATGGCGCCGAAGCCGATCAGCGCGAACATCAGGACCCAGGCGAAGACGTGGTTGCGGATCGAGATGTCGGCCAGCGTCATCCCGGTGGCGATGGCCCTGGGGTCCTCGGTCCGCCCGTCGGCGGCGCCCGCGACGGGAGTCTCGCTCACGGCTGACCCCGGGGCTCGGTCCCGGCCGACTCGTGGCCAACGGCTTCGACGGCGATCCCTTCGGAGAGCCGGTCCGAACCCTCGATGACCACGATATCGCCGGATTGGAGGCCCGACACGACCTCCACCGTCCCATCCCCCGTCCGAAGGCCGATCTGCACGATCCGCTGGCGGGCCCGGCCGGCCTCCACCACGTAGACGACGAAGCCGCGCTCACTGGCCTGCACCGCGCCTTCGGGGACGACGACGGCGCCCTTGTGCGCCTCGGTCGCCAGCGTGACCTCGGCGAAGAAACCCGGCTTGAGCACGCCGGGGTTCTTCACCCACCCCAGGACCTCCACCTGCCGCGTCGTCGGATCGGCGACGTCGCCCACGTGGTAGACGTCTGCCGTGAAGTTACGGTCCCCGAGCGACGCGACGCGGAAGGTCACCGTCTGGCCCACCTTCGACTGGATCGACTCGGCCTCGGAGACCTTGAAGCGCAGCCGCAGGCGCCCGATGTCCACCAGCGTCGCCAGGACGGTTCCCACTTTCACGAACTGTCCCGTGTCCACGCTGCGCGTGTTGATCACGCCCCCCCGCGTGGGGCGCACGTCGGAGCGCTTGAGGTTCTGGAGCGCGATGTCCAGCGCCGCCCTGGCCGCGGCGGCCTCGGCCGCGAGGCTCTCGGTCTCCGTGCGCGCCCGATTGAGCTCCTCGACGGCCACGAGCCGGTCCTGCGCCAGCGCCTCCCGCCGCTTCAGGTCCTCCTGCGCCCGCTCCCGGTCGGCCACGGCCCTCCGGTGCGTGGCCTCGGCACGCGCCGCCTCCAGCCGGTACCTCTCCGGATCGATCCGCGCCAGCACCGTCTCGGCAGTCACCCGGTCCCCTTCGTGGAAGAGAACCTGCGTCACCGCTCCCTCCACCTCGGCCGTGACCTGCACCAGCTCCTCGGCCTCCAGCGAGCCCAGCGCCCGCACCCTGTACACCACGTCGCGCGCCGCGGCGGGCGCCATCCGAACGTTGAGCGCGCGGGAGCCGCCCTGCCCCGACGGCCGGGCCGGCTCGGCGCCGCTCCCGCAGGCAGCGGACAGACCGGCCAGAAGCAGCGGGATCAGCGCTCGCCATGAACCCTTCATGACTCCTCCAGCGGCAGCCCGCCGGCATGGGCCCGGCAGCCTCCCCGGATGGGAGCCACAGGCCCTGCTTCCTTTGAGATGGCGCCTATTGTACCAATTTCGGGCCCGGAGACCTTGACGGGGAACGTCTCCAGCCGGCCCCACGGTGGGTCAAGATGGCCGGGAACCGGGTAGGAGTGATGGAGAGCGTTGCTGCGGCCCGGGGGGCAACGGAGCTACGCGTGTTGCCCCCTCCCTGCCCCCGTGGTGGACGCCTGTCCGTCCCGCCTACTTGCCCGGCTCACCACTGAAATTGAATGTAAAGCCAACGAAACCACCGATATCGAATCTCTCCTCAACGGGGATGTTCGTGTCCGTGCCCTCCAGCACGTCACCCTCTTCCAGTCCCGCCCCCAAGCGCTCCACCTCCCCCCCCACGAGCCCGAAGCTCAGGACCCATCTTCTCGCCTTTCCCCAGAAAACGCTGGGGCCCACGTAGTACTGCACCTCCCCTTCATTGCCGAGGCCAATCCCGAAGCTCCCAGCCCACTGGTGCAGGGATTTCCCTCTCTTGTAGACGTGCACCAGCGAGCCGATA
>Ga0315288_10009647_pt1 | contig 12158 bp, 7 predicted proteins | sample YL17G11_20_MG_FD_203454 | JGI IMG/M metagenome (GOLD analysis project Ga0315288, IMG submission 203454) | Sediment microbial communities from Yellowstone Lake, YNP, Wyoming, USA - YL17G11_20 | ecosystem: Environmental > Aquatic > Freshwater > Lake > Sediment | place: USA: Wyoming | collected...
CGCGACGGGTAGTAGGGGTAGCAGATCGAGCCTTCGCCGTCGCCGTTATCGACGGCGTATTGGCTCCAGATGTTGCCCTGGCAGACGTGGATGCCTTCCTCTTCGGCGAGGTAGCGGAGGTTTTCGGCGGAGAGGAATCCGGCGACCACGCTCTTCGGGCGGTAGCCGTCGCCGACGATTTCGGAAACCCGCTTGAGGCCATCGTGGAGGTCGCGGTTCACCTGTTCGCGGGTGTTGTACATGTTGGCGAAGTAGGCGCCGGGGATGAAAGTCATCTCGTCGCCGAATTTCTTGTGATAGGACACGACGAGACCGCGCAACTCGCGGTATGACTCGCGCTCGTCGTGGAGCGCAAGCCAACTGAACGCCCAAGTGATGCGCGCGCCGGGCCAGGCGTTGGCAATGGCCTCGCGGAAGGCGCGGGCCTCGGCGGGGGTGTGGACGCTCGATTCGTCGGGGCCGTGGGCGGCGTCGCGGGTGACTTCGATCTGCCGCACGCGGACGACGGTGTTGAAGGTGAGGAAACGGTTGCCGATGAGGGAGGGCCCGGAAGCGTTTGCTTGATCCGCCGTGGCCAAACCCGTCGACAGGAACGAGGCCGCTGCGAGGATGGTGAGGATCTTGATGAAACTCATAGGAAATTGCCTTTCGTTATGGGAATTTCGTTTTCGGCCGAATCGCCATGCGGCCGCGTTGTCGCTTCGCTCGTCCCATCCAACCATCGAAAGGGAGTATAAAAGAGAGATCTAGAGGCGTCAAGGGCCGGTGGAGAGCGGGCGCAGGTATGCAAAAGGGTGTCCGGCCGGCCCGCCCCTGCCTTCCAACCGTCCTTGACATTCCTCGAAGGCGGTTTTAACCTTGTCCGCGAGGGCCGGATACGCTTTGCCCAATGATGCTGGAGAAGACAGCGTCAGCACGCTGGGCGATCTTCGGGGCACAGCGACCACGCCCGTTCGGGAAGCAACCGTTTCATTCTCGATACGTCAAGGCAAGTGGAAACTGGAAGACCGCGGCAGAAGCACGCCCGAACGGCACGACTTCGAGGTCTGGCAACGGGCACGATACGGAAAGGACCACTCATGAGGCGTCGCGACTTTCTCGAAGCGGTGGGGGCCGGAGCGGTTCTATGGTTCTCGGGCTGCGGCGGCCGGTCGAGGCTCTCAGGCACCGAACGAAAGAAGCCGAGCTTCGTGTTCTTCCTCGTTGACGACCTGGGATGGAAGGACCTGGGCTGCTACGGCAGCACGTTTTACGAAACGCCGAACCTGGACCGGTTGGCCGCGAGCGGCATGCGGTTCACGAACGCCTACGCGGCCTGCCCGGTCTGCTCGCCCACGCGGGCCAGCATCATGACGGGCAAGTCCCCGGCCCGGCTGGCGACGACGGATTACTTCGGCGCGCCCCAGCCCGATACGGTTGACAAGTACTGGACGAAGAAGCCCTTGCTGCCGGCCCGCTACGACGACCGGCTGCCATTGGAGGAAGTGACCGTCGCGGAGGCCCTCAAGGATCATGGCTATGCGACCTTCTTCGCGGGCAAATGGCACTTGGGGCCCGAGGGGTTCTGGCCTGAGGATCAGGGCTTCGACGTCAACAAGGGCGGCATCGAACGGGGCGGACCCTACGGCGGCAAAGGGTACTTCTCGCCCTATGGCAACCCGAGACTGCCCGACGGTCCCGACGGCGAGCATCTGCCCGACCGGCTGGCGACGGAGACGTGCCGATTCATCGAGGCCAACCAGGACCGGCCATTCCTGGCGTACTTGTCTTTCTACTCCGTCCACACGCCGCTGATGGCGCGCGAGGATCTCAAGGCTAAATACGAGCAGAAGGCGAAGCAGGTCAGGCACGAAGGGCCCGACTGGGGCAAGGAGGGTGACCGGCAGGTCCGGCTCGTGCAGGATCACGCCGTCTACGCGGGAATGGTCGAGGCGATGGATCAGGCCGTGGGCAAGGTGCTCGACGCGTTGGATCGGCTGGACCTGGCGAAGGACACGATCGTATTCTTCATGTCGGACAACGGCGGGCTCTCGACCTCCGAAGGCCACCCCACATCCAACCTCCCGCTGCGGGCGGGCAAGGGCTGGCTCTACGAAGGGGGCATTCGCGAGCCGATGATCGTTCGCTGGCCCGGCGTGACCCGGGCCGGCAGCCTATGCGAGGAGCCGGTGATAAGCACGGACTTCTATCCGACCATGCTGGAGATGGCCGGCTTGCCGCCCAAGCCCGATCAGCACGTGGACGGCCGGAGCATGAGACCTTTTTTGCAGCAGACCTACCGGCCGGACCGTCGGGCCTTTTACTGGCATTACCCGCACTACGGCAATCAGGGCGGTTCGCCCGGCGGGGCCGTCCGCGTGGGCGACTACAAGTTGATCGAATTCTATGAAGACAATCGCGTCGAACTGTATAATCTTCGCGACGATCTCGGCGAGCAGAACGACCTTGCGGCCCGGATGCCGGACAAGGCCGCCGAGTTGCGAAAGATGCTGCACCTGTGGCGCAGCGAAGTGGGGGCTCGGATGCCCACGCCGAACCCGAATCGAAGATAGAAATCCGTTTCGCCATAGAGGGGGGCTTTTCCAAAAGCTTTTCGAGCCTCGCTGCCGGGATCATCCCCGACCCGTCCCGGTCCGGCGCCGCCGGCTGCCCTGGCGTCAGCGGCAAGCTGTCGCCGGGCAGGAAGAACTCGAGGAAAAGGCCCGATGCCGCCTGCTGCCTCGATGAGACTGACCAGATTGAAATGCACTTTCCCTCCCCAGGAACGAGTGTGGGCCGTGGACAAAAAAAAAGGCGAAACCTCACGGCGCCAAAGGTCGCGGTGGTCTCGCCATCGTGTGAGCACTAGAGCAGCCGGGATGCTCGCGCATTCCGTGTTGACGACTGCTCATCCTCACTATGGAGGATCGGCTACTCCCCAACCGGGGCCAATTTACCCTATGGTGAGAGACTTTGTCAAACACGCGTCTTTCCCAGAAAATTATATCCGAAACTCGGACCGGCACGGAACATCTCGATGAAATACCCCCCCCGCTCTCCTCGGCCGCCGGACGTCTCCTGGCCGGACTTCGTCGGCTGTGGGCAGTTGCCGGCGGAGGTCAAATAATTATGCGCTTGAACATTATGTTTCTCTGCATAATAATATGGACATGCGCTTCTTGAACAGAACCAATGAGATGGCGCGGCTTGCAAACTTAGCCAAGCAGGGCAGCGGCGGTCTAGCCGTCGTCTGGGGACGCCGCCGCGTAGGCAAGACCAGGCTGCTTCTGGAGTGGGTGGCCGAGCAGACCGGTTTGTACACCGTCGCCGACCAGTCTGCAGCCGACGTACAGCGGCGTTACTTCTCCGAGGCGCTTGCCGGAAGGTTCCGGGGCTTCCATGAAGCCGTCTACCCGGACTGGAGCGTGCTCTTGCGACGGCTGGCGCAGGAGGCCGCAACGGAGGACTGGCACGGGCCGCTCGTTCTCGACGAATTCCCTTACCTGGCAGCGACCAGCCCCGAACTGCCCAGCATCTTGCAGCGCTGGTTGGAGAACGAGGCCGCCAAGGCCAAGTTGGTCGTGGCTCTGGCCGGTTCGAGCCAGCGTATGATGCAGGGCCTGGTGCTCCCGCCAAGCGCCCCGCTCTATGGCCGGGCGACCGAGGCCATGCAGATCGAGCCTCTTCTCCCCGGTTACCTGGCCGAGGGTTTGGATCTCTCCGATCCGCTCGACTGCGTCCGCGCCTATGCTGCCTGGGGCGGAATACCGCGCTACTGGGAGTTGGCCGCCGAATGTCATGATGGCCTGGATTCCGCGGTGGACCGATGTGTCCTCGATCCGCTGGGGCCGCTGCACCGAGAACCGGATCGCCTGCTCCAGGAGGAGACGCCCCCGGCTGTGGCGCTGCGCCCGATCTTAGACGTCATCGGTCTCGGCGCTCATCGCCTGAGCGAGATCGCCGGGCGCATTGGGCAGCCGGCCACGGCGCTCGCACGACCTCTCGGCCGCCTTCTCGAACTCGGGCTCGTGCTGCGCGATCGACCCTACGGTGAGCCGGAGAAGGGCGGCAAGCGCGCCCTTTACCGGATTGCCGATCCCTTCGTACGCATGTGGTTCCGCGTGGTCGCGCCGCACCGGGCGCTGCTCGCCCAGGCGCCGGCCGAAGCCCGGCTTGTCCTTTGGCGCGAGGCCCGGGAAGCGCTCTGTTCGGAAGCCTGGGAGGACTTGTGCCGCTTATGCGTCGCGCGCTTGGCCGGCGGGGAGTCGCCTCTGGCGAAGCTTGGTCCCTGGGCACCGGCCGGGCGCTATTGGTCAGCCGGCGAGCCCGAGTGGGACGTGGTGGCCGGCTCCATCGACGGCCGCCGGCTGCTCCTGGGTGAGGTCAAGTGGTCCGACCGACCGGTCACGGTCAAGGAAGTCGCCGGCATCGCCTCGGAGCTCAAGGCCAAAGGCATGCCCGCAGCCGCAAAGCGCTGCGTCGAGGTGACCCACGCCGTCTTCGTGCCGAGGGTGGAGAAAGGCGCCAAGACGGCGATGCCGGAGGGGTGCCTGATCCTTGAGGCAGGAGAGGTCCTGGGGGTATTGAGGTAGAAACGGGGACGACATCAGGAAACCGGCCCGGGCGACAGGCCCGCTTTTCGGAGGTAGCCGCCGCACGCTTGACATCGCCCGCGGGCGGGAATACCCTCGCTGATGATGTCGGGATGGGGATGCAAGCCGATTCCGAACGTGCTCCAGGCTCCGGGCGGAAAGGGTTTCGTCTACGACCTCGACAACATCCTGAAGAATCCGAAAGACGGAATCTGCACTGTCCGGCTTAGCCAGAGCCGGGGCATTTTCTGGGATCCCGAGGAAACGGACCGCAAGCCTTTCAACAAGACGCCCTTCGATTTCACCCTCAACAAGGAGAGGAGCCTGGCCTTTGTCTGCCATACCGAGGGCGACGCGATATCGGTCGTCAACCTGGCCCGGAAGGCCGCACGCGTCCTGTTAAAACTCATATTTTTCGGAGGTGTCATGATGAGGATGAAACGACCGACCGCCTTCGGCTTCGCCTCGGCGGCGGCTGACCGGAGGAGGATGGTCTTCTCTGAATGACGAAGACGATGGAGCCCCGGCACATCCGAGTGAAAAGATCAAGAATCGCGCCAAGGGAATAAACCCATTCGATACCCCGGGTTGAAGCCCGGGGCCGGGCTTCCCAGTCCCGGTCCTGCCGGCTTTGCCAGCACTGCCAAGGGCGGTGGCAAGGCCGGGGTATTTTCAGGGTTAATACTGAGCGGCGCTTTTTACCCCGATTTAAAAATCGGGGGTTTGCGCCGCGAACGTATAAAACAGAAAAAGAATAGAAATTCGGTGGCCGCCGGGCCTCGTTCACCAAATTCTTCTTGGTAACAGGGCAAGAGATGAGGCCTAAAACATCCGCCAGAGAGAATCCGGTGCATTCCGGGCCTTGAACCGGGCATACCGGGAGCAGAGAAAATAGAGGATGACAAGGCCGCCTGCCCAGAAGAAATACGTCCAGCCGAGCGTGCCCCCCTTCGGGAAGGCCAGGCCGATGAGAGCGAAAATGTACAAGTGAATGACGTAGAAAAAGAGGGCCGTGCGGCCGAACACCAGGAGAGGCTTTCCAAACCTCTTGAGGATTTCTTCCCTCCGTGACAGGAAAGCCAGGAGCAGAAGATCGATCCCCAGAGTCACCAGGAGGAAGGCCAGGCTCGGCGGATACTTCGTCAGGTTGAGAAAGGCGATCCAGCCGGGACCGGCGGGGGGGTGAAAATCACCCACCGGCCAGCCGATAAACCGGACGATTGGGAAGAGCACGAGCGCGCCGGCCCCGGACAGAAAGGCCAGACGAAAGGCTCCCTTGGGATCGCGGATCATCCTTCTGCCGAGGGCTATCCCGAGAAGCGCAACACCCAGCCAAGGAATCACAGGATACTTAACCAATCCGCCGCCTGTCTGGCCCGGAATGAGGAGGGCCCGGAGAAAAGGATGGTAAAGCCGGGAGACGCTTTCCGGCCCCGGGATCAAGAGTTGCGTCAAGAACACGCCCGCGGCTCCGGCCCCCACCAGGATCGAAGTATGCAGGCGCAGGAGCCAACCGCAGATAATCATGGATGTCCCCAGGGCAAAGAGAACCCCCAGATACAAGAAGATTTGGCCTGTCCCTCCCGGCGGAGTTTCCGGGATCGGGAGGAGCGCCCAGGCGATATTTTCCGCGAAAAACTGCAAGGCGATAAGGATAAGGCCCCGCCGCAGAAAATATCTTCTGATCTTTCCCTCCGGCCACCCAAGGCGGCGCCTCGAATCGGCGAAGAATACCATGCTCAGGCCGAGGAGAAAAAAGAATCCGGGAGCGCAGGGATGGGTGACGAATCTCGTGAGAAAGGCCAGGGAATTCGAATATTGGGGCAGAGGAATTCCCCACCAGTCGGATACGTGCACTCTGGCGATGAAGTAGCTTGCATGGTCCAGGGCCATAAAGATCATGATCAGGCCGCGCAGGGCGTCCAAGGGAATCAAGCGCGAAGATGAGGGTTGTAGAGCCGACTCGGCTGTTTCTTTCACTTTCCCAAGCGCCTCCTCGTATCGACGAGCAAAAAGGCTCTAAAAGCCGATTGGAGAAGTGCTGGGGGTTGGCCGCGGAGGATTCGTCGCGGCCCAACCCCAGGCTTCGTCGCGATGGTCATGGACATCCGCGCGGAAGACCTGGAGCCGGATCGTGTCGTCCGCCCGGTAGAGCATCGAACCGACCATCGCATTGCCGAAATGCGGGGCTTCGCTCCAGGCGCCCAGCAACCGGTCGAAGGTCATGTCGTGCCGCCGCAGGAAGGCCGGCCAATCGATCTTGTCATCCCCCGATCCTGGATCCGGGGCCGAGACCCGGCCCGCAAGCAGGAACGCCGCGAGCGCCACCGTCCTCACCCGGATTGTCAAGGGAGTTTTCATGGCCGGATCTTTGTTCTCAAGGTCCAGGTCTCTTGTCGCCCAGCTTCAATTTGTGCTTTTGCGTCAACCCATCCAGCATCATGGTGACCAGCGTGCTGCTCATGCAATAGTCCTCGACGCCCAGCGGCTTGCCCGAGATCGAGTCGTAGTGTTCGCTGATCCCGTTCTTGATCGCGTTGGCGATCGTTTTGTCGGAGATGTCGGCCGCGAGGTCCGCATGCCCGTAGGCGGCCAGGCCGGCGGCGATCTGGTAGTTGGTCGGAGGCCAGACATCGCCGCGCCAGAAGTCGCCGGATTTCCAGCGCTTGTCGGTTCGATCCACGGTCGGGACAGGAAGCGACGTCTGCCAGGCGGGTGTGCCCAAGACGTCGGCCATGCGCCCGGCCATCGCTTTGGTGGGAACACCGGCGGCCAGAGGAATCCAGCTGCTGATGGTCGCCACCGGGATCTTTTCGAGCGAGTCGCGGTTGACCGCCAGGAACGTCCCCGCCTTTTCATCCCACATGTGATCGCGCATGGCCTTGACGGCTCTCTCGATTCGCTTCTCCCGTCGCGCCGCCATGGCCGCGTTTCCCGCGATCGTGGCCAGCCGCGCCAGGCTCCTCTCGCCAAGAACCAGGTAGGCCGTGTTGCCGGCCATGCAGATGTCCCCATACCAAACGCCCTCGTGCGGTCCTTTACGCCTGGGATGAGGGGTCAGCTTCAGGTCGTCCATGGCGCAGTCGTAGTCGAACGTCTCCCACCGCGCATGCTGGAGGATGCCGCTGTACGAGCCGACCGCGATCAGCCCGATGTCGGTCACATCGCGCTCGCGCCAGAACCAGTCGTGGAACCGTTCGAGCCGGCCGAGGCATTGATCAAGCAGCTCCTTGTCGCGGTTGCGCCGATAAACCCGCTCCACGCCCCAGGCCAGGATGGGAATCTGCGAAAACTGCCGGACCTCTTGCGGCGCGGTCTTGATCGCGACGGTCACCATGTCGCGGGCGTAGTCCGGCCTCCCCTGATTCCAGCGATCCTGGAAATCCCAGTAGTTCTGGAAAACGCCGCGGATGACGTTCTTCATGTCGGGCAGGATGCTCAGCAGATCGACCACGAACATGGTGTCCCAGATCCATTGGCCCAAATAGTAAGGCCCGCCGGGGCGGACCCAGGTGTACCGCAACGGTTCGACCGGCGGCTGGAGCTTTTCCAAGACGCACTTGTCGAAAACGCGCCGGGCCAGGGCAAGAACCTCCGCGTTGTCCGATTCGAAAAGGTCTTGGATCTCCGCCGTCTTAAGTTCCGAGGCCTCGGCGAATCCGTCGAACAGGCCGGCGAACGCCGCCCCGCCCGCGGCCCCGCCGCCGACCTTGAGAAAATCGCGCCGCGTCATGATCGACCTCTTCTTAATCCAGACCCTCGCGCTATCCATGATACAGGGTATTAGCCGACCAGAAAGCGATCGGGTCTTTGGCGGCGGTGATGAATTCGCGCAGCCGGTCGCGAAACTCGGTTAGCTTCCCTGACGGGACCCGGCCGATGATGTTGTGCATTTCGTCCGGATCGTCGCCGAGATCATAGAACTCATCGCGGTCCAGGGCGTTGTAGATGTATTTCTCGGTGTCGGTCCGGACCATGCGCTGTCCGAAGGCGGCCTGGTGGCCGAAGTGTTGAAGAACGATGAAGTCCTTTTCGCGCGGGCGAGCGGGATCGTCGATGACGGGCCAGAGCGACCGGCCGTCGCAGCGCCGGGGCGGCTGCACCCCGGCGGTCTCCCAAAACGTGGGGGCCAGGTCCATCAGCGTGACATACTCCTTCGAGACCGCCGCCTTGCCCTTGAGGCTCGGGTGCGAAATGATCAGGGGGATGCGCTGCGTGCAGTCATACATGCCGAAGCCTTTGTCCCACATGCCGTGCGAACCCTCGGTGGCGCCATGGTCCGCGGAGTAGACGATGAGGGTTTCGTCGGTCAGGCCAAGCTCGTCGAGCGCCTTCATGACCCGGCCCATCTGGTCGTCGATCAGCGAGATGTAGCCGAAGTAGACGGCCAAAAGCGACGACAGCTCGGCCTCGGACAGGCGGCTGCTGGTCCAGTAATCGCCGTAGCGGCGGATGACGTCGGGCTTGGCCGACATGTCGTATTTGAAGTTCTTCCAGACCGGCACATTGCGGCCGGCATACATCCGGTAGTGTTTCTCGTCGATGTAATACGGACCGTGCGGTCCCCAAAAGTTGCAGCCGATGAAAAACGGCCGGTCGGACTTGGCAAACCGGCGCAGCGTGTCGATGGTCTGGGAGGCCAGGTAGCCGGCCTCCGTGGCTTCCGCGGGGCCCTGCTGGATGCCGGCGTATACGCGCGCGACGCCGTGGAGCCCGGCGGCGGGGCGCACCTCGTCGACGATTTTGAAGCCGTCGACGCCGAGGGCCTTAAGGTAGTCCAGGTAATGGGGGTGCTTGTCCGGGAAGCCGTAATCGGGGTAGTAGACGCCCTCGTAGCCGTAATGCTCCGGGCGGTTGTCGACACCAATATGCCACTTACCGATATGGGCCAGGGCGAAGTTTTTCTCCTTCAAGGACGGGGCGAAGAGGTTGAGGTGCGGCTCGAGGTTGTCCTTGCCGCCGTTGGCGGCGGAGAATGAGCCGGAATTGAACACCAGGCCATGGCGATGCGGAAGCAGGCCGGTCTGCGCGCAGGCGCGCGCGGGCGTGCAGACGGCCGCCGGGGTAAAGGCGTTGTCGAAGCGCACGCCGTTGCGGGCCAGGCCGTCCGCGACCGGCGTCTGAACGAAGGGGTGGCCGTAGCAGCCGAGGCAGTCCTGCCGCTGCTGGTCGGACATGAAGAACAGGATATTCTTGATCTTTCCGGCGCCGGCCGGCTTGGCGATGTCGGCCAACGTTTCGAGGACCGGAGCGGTTTGGTTGGGCCGCGAAAATGCCGCCTGCGGTACGGCGGCCGTGACGGCGTCAACGGCCGCAGCGGCACCTCCGGTGAGGGCAGCGGTTCCGACGCCGGCCGCCGTGTGAAGGAATGCTCGTCTGTCCATGGTCAATTCCTTTCGATCATAGGCGCTCCTCGTTAGAAAGTAATCCCCGCCGCGGATTAATGTCAAGGAACGAGGAAAAATACGGAGGGCCCGCCCTATCGGCTGTTAAACCTTCCCTATTTCTTAGCCGGCAATATGGGGGAATATCTTCAGAAGAAAATCGTTGAAGCAAAACTTGAAAATCTCGTTTCCTCGGTGATACATTGAGCGGGAGAGATCCCGTCGTTTCAAGGAGGCCAGCATGATTCCGAGACCGGCTATCGCTTTCGTTGTGAGCCTGTTTCTCTTCGTTTCTTCCGCACCGTCTCAAGGCCAAAAGGTGTCTTTCGACGGCCAGGCGGCCTTCGACTACGTTAAAGCCCTCGCCTCGGACGCGATGCTCGGACGGAAAAGCGGAGAGCCGAGCGGGCAATGGGCGGCGGAGTACGTCGCCTCCAAGCTCAAGGAATGGGGCCTCGAGCCCGCCGGCCCGAAGGGGAGCTATTTCCAGGACATGACTTATGAATACTATGAAGTCGAACGGGGCGCGACGCTCGCCGTCATCGCCCACAACAAAACGCGCGAGTTCGTCTACGGGGAGGACTGGCGGCAATACCGGTATTCCGGCTCGGGGACCTTGGGCACCGAAATCGTTTTTATCGGGTACGGCATCTCGGCGCCGCAAAAACAATACGACGACTATTCCGGAATCGACGTTAAGGGAAAGCTCGTCCTGTTCGCCGTGGAATCGCCCCGCCGATATGATGCCGCCCTGAAGGAAGAAGCCCGATTCGAGAACCGGGTGAAGGCCGCTCAAGACCATGGAGCCCGCGGCATCCTGACGTTCAGGAGCGACACCCAGGCCGCCGGCTCTGCTTTTCGCGCCGGCGCTCAGAAGGATCTCCACAAGCCCGACTTCATCATGATTTCCCTCGAACAAAAGGTCGTGGATTTTATCTTCAAATGGCAAAAAGCGGACCCCCGGTACTTCTTCCAGCAGATCGAGGCGACCGGCAAGCCGCAGTCTTATGAGTTGGGGGTTCAAGCCCTGAGCAACCTCAAGGCCGTCTTCGACGAGAAGCGGCCGACCCAGAACGTCTTGGGCAAAATCTCCGGCGCCGACCCGAACCTCAAGAACGAATATGTCATCGTCGGCGCGCACATGGACCATCTTGGGGTCGACATGACCGGCGACGTTTTAAACGGCGCCGACGACAACGCCTCGGGCACGGCCGTGGTCATGGAAGCGGCCCGGGTGATGAAGCTGAACAATTTCAGGCCCAAACGGACGATCGTCTTCGCCCTCTGGGCGGCCGAAGAGGAGGGGCTCCTGGGGTCGAAGTATTACACCGAAAATCCCGTCTATCCGCTGGAAAAGACGGTGGCCAACATCAACCTCGACATGGAAGGCCACGGCACGGGAAAAGTCAACGCCTCCGGAGCCTACTACGCGCCCGAAGTTTGGGATATCCTGAAGACGCGCCTGCCCAAGGACATTATCGAGAATGCCATTCCAGGGCGCGGCGGGCCCGGCGGTTCGGATCATTCCCATTTTCTCTATAACGGCATCCCGGCCTTCATGGTCAACACCGCCGGCTCTCATTTTAAAACCAACCGCGTCGGCGATGTCATCGACCTCATCAAGCCGGAAATTTTGAAGAATTCCGGTCTTTTCGTCACGGCCTCGCTCGAGGTCCTGAGCACGGAGCCGAAGGTCCCCATCCTCCCCCGGCGGAAGGAAATGTTCTATTGGCGATATGAAACGATGATCAATCATAAGATCCCTCCCCTGGGCAAGGTCATTCAAGACCGGAAAGACGTCGTCGATCCGGACGTGGATTTTCAGCTCGCGGCGGTCGAAGAAAAGGAGGGTTTGACCGGAGACGCGTTAAGGGTCGAGATGATGAAAAGCCTGCTTTCCGGGAAGGAAAAACTGGCTCAGGCCAAGGGGCTCGCCTTGTACGGAAGCCCGCCGCCGGCGGGAGGCGGGATGATGGGAGCCCGGGGACCGGGAAAAACGACGGTCCTCCTCGGACTGAAGGGCCTGGCCGCGATCAGCGACGACCTCCGCTGGGCGGAAGTTTTTTCGAAGCAAGGAGTCGGCTTCGTATCGCTCGACAAACCGGAAGACCTCTTCGGCGGCGCCGGATTGAGCGAGGAGGGAAAGAGAATCTTGGGGGCCTTGGAAAAGGCCAACCTCCTCCTCATCGTCGGCGGCTTGACT
>Ga0315288_10009648_pt1 | contig 12158 bp, 15 predicted proteins | sample YL17G11_20_MG_FD_203454 | JGI IMG/M metagenome (GOLD analysis project Ga0315288, IMG submission 203454) | Sediment microbial communities from Yellowstone Lake, YNP, Wyoming, USA - YL17G11_20 | ecosystem: Environmental > Aquatic > Freshwater > Lake > Sediment | place: USA: Wyoming | collected...
AGTGCCAGATGGATAAGAATGTCCCATGTAAAGGTGCGCCGGTTCCAGAACAATCAAATCAGTAATTGCTTTTGTTCGCTTGGGCGGTCAGATCAATTTTATTTTGAGCTAACCGCCCAAGCGATAACTTTGGCGAAATAGTGTGGGGGCTGTCTAATATGAAAAAATATCTTACTTGTCTTTTTTTGACCAGTATTTTTTTTGCGGCAGGTTGCGCGTCGCGGCCAATAGTCGAGCCGACCTATGAAGAATTGCAAGCGGTCAAGGCCTATAAAAAAACTGTGGCCATTCTGGATTTCGACGATCGCGGTTCGGCTTTACGGGGTGTCAGCGGTATTGCCGCGGCCCGGCTGGATAAGTTATTGGTCCGGCATTTTAATCTGGTTGAACGCCGGCAGTTGGATGCGATCATGAGTGAACAAGAGCTGGCTTTATCTCAGGCGGCTGACCAGCGCATGGTCAGGATCGGGCAATTATCCGGGGCCGATTATGTGATCACCGGTAATGTAGTCTCGACGCTTAATGGCCCGTACACGCAATCTTCCGGCGGCGTGGATAAAAAAGGAAATTTTTCCGGTTATATTCAGGATGAGATGCGCGCGGAAGCTGAAGTTTTCCTGCGGGTCATTGATACCAGCACCAGCGAAATATATTTTGCCGGCAGTCATAAGGGTTTTACCAATGTTTTTGAGAATTACCGTTATTATGAGGATGAGTCGGCATATAAAACTGGGTTGGCTGTCCAGGCCGTGACTAAATTTTTTAGTTCATACGATGAGCTTAGCCAGCAATACGGGAATTTGATCGCTAGCGTCATAACCGGAGCTCTGGACCAGTTCGATAAAGATTTTCGCCGCAAGTTTGCCCATGTTGGTCAGGTCTTGGAGATCGTTTCGCCGACCGATGTTTTGATCAATCTGGGCTCGGCTTATGGCATAGCGCCTGGCCAGCAGTTGATCGTTTGGCAGGAAGATTCCGCGATAACCGATCCTAAGACCGGTATGACTATTGTGCCCAAGAAAAAGAAAGCCGTACTTAAAGTCATTGAAGTCAACTCCGGACTGAGCTGTTTGGCCAGGGCTGGGAAAGGTCTGGTTGCCAAGATAAAAGTTGGCGATAAGGCAGCGACTTATTGATCAGGCTAACCTCAAAATCGTAACCTTATAAATCCCCAAAAATTCACCATTAGGAGCTGATTTTGACGAAAACCCCGAATATGGCTAGCTTCCTATAATATATCTTATGTTAACTTTTTAGTATGAGGGGAATTGGCCAATGGCCCCTGATTTTTCAATAGGTTTTGGGCTTATAATAGAAACCTGTGAATTGGCGCGGACATACTTACCGATTTCATTCTTTGTTGTTTTTTACATAAATCATGCAAAATCTGACCTTGTTTCTCCTATGGGCGGCCTTGATCGGCGGCTGGCATTTTTTCGTCCAAAAACCGCCCAAATCTCCGGTTTTTCAGCAGGTCACATTTGGTTACGGGTATGGTTGATTGTCGCGCTCCCAGGTGCCTTTGCCGGCGATTGCCTGGGGTTTGGCTGGGATTATCGGCTGGGTGTTTCTTAAGGCCGCTAACTCATCCAACGGGCTCTTTGGCGCGTGGGCCAGGTCGCGCATAACGTGGGTATATATCATCGTGGTCTCGACGTGTTTATGTCCGAGCAATTCCTGGATTTCCCGGATATTAACGCCTTTTTGCAACAGATGCGTGGCAAATGAATGGCGCAAGGTATGTACACTGGCAAGTTTTGTTATTTCAGCTTGCTTCAAGGCCCGGCTTACAGCTTTTTGTACAACGCTAACATCAAGATGATGCCGGCGCACTTTGCCGTCGTAAGGATCGATCGATAAGCTTGAAGCCGGAAACACATACTGCCATTTCCAGTCGCGCGCCGCATTGGGATATTTTTTAGCCAACCCTTGCGGCAAATTGACCTCGCCGTATCCGTTGTCCAGGTCTTTTTGGTGAATCAGCCTGACTTCTTCCAAATGCAGTTGCAAAGCCTGTTTGATTTTTTGCGGCAAAATAGTACTTCGATCTTTATCCTGTTTACCTGCCCGGACAAAAATCAGATCAGCGCCAAAATCAATATCCTGAACCCGCAATCGCATTAACTCCATCACCCGTAACCCCGCTCCATAAAGAAGTTGCACCATAAGAAGAGTTTTGCCTTCCATACACGCAAATAGCCGAACAACTTCATCTACGGTTAAAACCACCGGCAGTTTTGGCCCGCGTTTGGCCCTTACGGTTTTAGTCAAATCACCAAGCTCGACCTTCAACACCTCGCGAAACAAAAACAAAAGCGCGTTAAAAGCCTGGTTTTGGGTTGAGGCCGCGACATTCTTATTGATCGCTAGATAAGTCAAAAAATCCCTGACATCAACTGAAGTCAAATTATCCGGAGAAAATCCTGTTTTTTTGGTGCCGCCTAAATATTCAAAAAAACTTTTCACCCAACCCAAATATGTCCGTTCGGTGCTATATGAGAAATGTTTTAACCGAATAGCCTTACGCATACTTTCTAAAACCGCTAAGCTATCTGCCGATTGTTTATGCGATGACACTTGCTTATCAACAAGCCGATACACTTTGGGACTAGAAAAATGCGCCAAATATATAGTTACGGCCTCTTGGGCCTGTTTGATCTGCCAATCTTGATTCTTTTCTTTTAAATCATTTAAAAACCTAGTTTTCTGTTCACTTTGAGATAGATTAATCCCCTGCTGCGAAAAAGCCAAAAACTTATAAACCCAGAAAGCGTAAAACTGGGCTGTCTTAGCTGTAGCCAATTTACGTTCTAGTAAAAACTCCTGAAATTTGGGCAATACACTGTCTAGCATAACCAGGTTTATTATAGACAAATTTAATAGAAAATGCAATAAAAATGTCTGTAATGTTTGCTTGATATCAAAACTCCCATGTTATACCGCCAACCATATAACATGATATTACTGGTCAAACACCGCCAAAACAACCAACTCCCCCTTGTTTTTAGATAAAAATGATGGTAAATTAAGGGTGTTTAGAGAAAATAAGCATATCCGTTTTAGATAAACAGGTCAGCAATCTATTAATTGTTAGGCAAATAAACTTATGATAAAAGAACCTATTTCAGTTATTGAAGCTGCGAAACGGTTGGGCCAACAAAAACAAACCCTATTTAAAATCATTAAAAAACTTAAAATAGCCACAATAAAACAAAGACATTCAGAACATCGTGGCCAAGCGATTTCATACATCACACCCGAAGACTTAGGCAAGCTTACCGAATATTTTTCAAATAATAAGAAATACCTTAATGAATCCACCGCTAACCAGTCAAATACAATTGACATCACTGATACTGGCGTATTTTATCTCATCCAGCTAGAGCCAACTCATGATCCAGGCCGTTTTAAAGTTGGCTTTGCCTCAATAATGAACGAACGCTTACAAAAACATCGATGTGCCGCCCCTTTCTCTACGGTTATTGGCACTTGGCCATGTCGTAGACTATGGGAACAAACAGCCATCGATTGCGTTGCCGCAGATTGTGAAAAAATACACACTGAAGTTTTTAAAACAAACGATATTAAATCTGTAAAAAATAAATGTGAACAATTTTTTTCTTTGATGCCAAAAGTTGGGAAAATATAAATGCCTAACAAGGTGAATCCAGCGGACGCTGACGCGCCGCTGATTATTATGTTATCTTGAATAAAACCCCCCTTGACTATACGTACGTTTTGTGGTACGCTTTAACTGGAGGTAATTAGAAATGACTGTCATCACAGCTACTCAGGCCAGAAGTCGATTGTATAAGTTGTTAGATAGCGCTGCTGTGTCGCATGAGCCAATCCAGATCACGGGAAAACGCCATAGCGCGGTGTTGATATCCGAGGATGATTGGCGTTCGATCAAGGAAACGCTTTATCTGCTTTCTATTCCTGGGATGCGTAAATCAATAATAAAAGGTTTGAAGACGCCGGTTTCTCAATGCGGTAAGACCTTGAAGTGGTGATGTGGAAGCTAGTTTTTACTAAGCAGGCGCAAAAAGATGCCAAAAAGCTTTCCGCAGGTGGTTTACGTTCAAAAGCTGAAGAGTTGTTGAGTGTATTGCAGAAAAATCCCTTCCAGATTCCCCCTCCTTTTGAAAAACTTATCGGTGATCTTGCCGGCGCGTATTCCCGGAGGATAAATATCCAGCATCGGCTTGTGTATCAGGTAATAAAAGATTTGAAGATTATAAAAATCATCAGAATGTGGACCCATTATGAATAATAGCTGATACCTAGCGCAGTCCACCGTTTTTAATCATATTTTCACTATTTTAATAATTCATCTAATGTGGGTTGGAAATGTACCCCTGCCAGGGTTTCGTCAGGGTTAAATTCCTGCACCCAGCCGTCCAGGCCTAAATCATCGACCATTGTTGCAACTGTATGGCATTCGTCAGCGGTCAGTCTGCGGTTGATTTCGGTAAACTTTTCGGCCTGGTAATATGGCTGGTATTGGAACATCACGCTGATTTTTGCTTGGGGAGTATTTTTCTTGAGCCAGTTCAATATCTTTCGGGTTTCCTCCAGATGTCCGGGCAGTGCTAAATGCCGGATTATCAAACCTTGATCTTTTTTTTGGGAATACATCGCTTTAATCGCGGCCTGGTTAATGGCTGGATAATTTTTAGCCGCTGAATATTTTTGAGCGCTGTCCGGATCAAAATAACGCAGGTCAGCCAGGTATACGTCGACAATACCTCCCAGCTTTTCGATGATCTCGCTTTTTTCATATCCGGAAGTGTTATAGACGATCGGCAGGTTCAGTCCGCGATCAAACGCCAAGGCTAAGGATTTTAATATCTGCGGCAGGAAATGTGTTGGCGTGACCAGGTTGATGTTAGCCGCTCTTTTTTCCTGCAATTTGAGCATGATCGCGGATAGCTGTTCTCCGGTCACGATCGTGCCTTGGGGCTGGTGGGAAAACCGCCAGTTCTGGCAATAACAGCACTTTAAACTGCAGCCGGAGAAAAATATCGCGCCGCTTCCCGCTCCTTCACTGATTCCCGGCTCTTCGCCCTGGTGCAAAAACGCGGTGTATACCCGCAGGTCAGCGTTAGCGCCGCAATAGCCTGTTTGTCCGGCCAGGCGGTCCACATGGCAGTCTCTGGGGCAAATATCGCAGGATTTAAGGCGCGGGTACAGTTTGTCGCTGATAGCAGAGACAAGTTTAAGTTTTTCTTTGGCAGTGTCGGCCATAAGGGAAAAAGTATATCATCTAAATCCCGGTAAAGCAATGTTGCCTTAAGAAATCAAAATATGTCCTCCGGTTATTTGCCGGCACTGCCCTTGAGGATACCGATGACGTATTTGTAGCTGCGTTTAGGGTTGCCGGCGGATTTTTGGCCGACTATTGAGAAAGCCCGCGCGACTTGGGATGGGCCGTACTCGTCTATTTTTTTGATGATATCCTCGATCACCTGGATATCCTGGGCTTTAAACACTATCAGGGCGTGTTTTTGGGCGGTTGTGAAGATCTCTTGGCCGTAGGCCTGGGACAAAGCGGCTTTTTGTTTTTCCAGGTCTTGGGGCGAATATAATCCCAGCAGGGTAAAGCGCATCGGGCCTCTTTGGCTGTAGACGCCGGCCGCCGGGTAGTCAGGATATTCGATTTCGATGATGTTTAAGGCGCGCAGACCTTTCATGCCCCGGATCAGGGACATCTTGCCGATGCTAAAATCCTCCATCAGATTTTGGCGGTAATCAGTCCAGGTATTGCCCCGCTTGGTTAAGCTTCTGGCAAAGCTGATCAGCAGGCAATATTTTTCGGGAAAGCTTAAGGAATTGTTCCAGCCGTATTGCCAATATTGGTCAGGCAAAGCGCAGTAGCCGCTTGCCGGTGTCTGGTAAGGTTTGTTTTGCCGGTAATCAAGCAAGAAACAAGACGGGCCTTGTTTATATCGGAGAGTGCGTTTGATAAGTCTATAGGTTTTTTCCAGGCGCGCTAAAGCTTTGGCAAGGACATCGTAGGCGTTGGCATAATCCAGTTTTTTGTCCAGGCCGAAGGCAGCGATAGTCTCCGGATAATCGATATCGATTTGGGCTTGGGGATTACCGTCATATTTTTTCAGCAAAAAAAGGTACATGTCAAAGGCGGTCAGGTCGTTGTTGGCGATCATGCGCGGGGCAAGCGCCGGGCTGTTTAGGAAGAGGTTATTTATTCTGACCGCGTTTTTATCATTATCCAGAGAGCCGGTTTGAGAATCGAGTTTGATACGGCGGAAGTCAGCCAGTATTTCTTTAGCGAAGTCAGCTGATATGATCAGGCAGGAGGTTTCTTGATTTTTGTTCAGCGATGAGTCGGTCCAGTTGGTACTGCCCAGAATCACGGTTTCCTGATCGATGACGATAGCTTTGCTGTGGGTGATCAGGTAAAGATCATCGTAGTAGACTTCGATCCCCTGATTTTTCAGATAGATGAATAATCCGTTATTTTTATCTTCTTTTTTCGCCGGATCGTGGGTTTTGTTCCAGGCCGCGAAATCAACGTTTTGGTCGAGAATGACTTTTACTTTAATCCCGCGTTTGGCCGCGTTTACCAGTTCTTGGACCAAGAGGGAGACTTTTGATTTTTTATCGCTGTTATCAAAGTTTACCAGGTATAACACCGCATCGATCGAGGTTGTGGCTCCGGCAATGGCCTGTTTTACGGCCGGATAATATTTATCCTGGCTCAAGTCCTGGACTTGGGCAGGGTATTGTGTCTGGGCGATGGCGGGACAGGCGAAAACGCAAGACGATATTATTGGTACCAAAAGAATACAAGAGCGTTTAAGCAATTTTGGTTTAGGCATCAGGTTTCGTTAAGCCCTTTAATCGGGAGCGGTAAAGGCCGCGGATATGTAGTAAGATTTCTTTGTATTCTTTGGTCCGGTAATCAGGGAAAGTCGTTGACAGGTCAGTGAAGTTTTTTTCTTTGGCGCTGTAGGCTAAGGTTATTTCCGCGAATATCCCATTTTTCAGGTATATCCGATGATGAAAATCTTTAGTGGTAGCTAATACAAGTTTTGCTTCGTTGATGTATCCGGGGTCGATATTGATCCTGCGTTTTTGGGCCGGAGCGAATTTTTTTTCGATTTTGATGCAAAAGTCTTTTATGTCGGCTAACCGGTCGGCATTGACGAGTTTATCAAAAGAGATAAACCGGCGAGTCAGGTTTTTGCCCATTTCCGGTTCGTAATAGTCGGTGAAATTAAAATCAATGGCAGGGCTTTGGAAATCGATCTTGCCGTATTTTTGGGCTAGGAAGGTTATTACGCGCTCGTAGATATCTTCCCGGGAATAAATGAACGCGCAGATCAGTTTTACCGTTGATGGCGGTTGTTTGCGCAGCATTTTAATTTAAGTGCGGCGTGGACGCGCGGGATATGACCGGTTGGTTTTTTGCCAGAGAGTTTAAATATTCAGTCAGTATTTTACGGTCGGATTCTTTGATGTCATTAAAAAATATGCCGATATGATACGGGTGTGTTTTGTCGGCGTTGTCATGAGCCATTCTTATTACAACGCCCTGGCAGTTGATTTTTTTCGCCGTATGTGCGCCGCCTTTATGTTTGGGGATTTCCAGTATTATGTCCAGTTTGGTCATGAGTTCAATAGGCTTATTTATGGCGCAATAAGCTCCGTTGCCGCTGATATCTTTGGTTTCTGTGACGACATCAAAATCGGAATGCGAGATCTTAAGCGGTATGGATTTTTTAACTCTGTGGAATCTTCTTTTTTCGTTCATTCAGCGGGTTTTTCCTGCGCTTTTTTCTCAACGTGCTTCGCGAAGCAGGTCTTGTTGCAATAGTAACCGCCGTTACGATAGTACCAATTGACCCGTTTCATGGATTTGTTACAGGTGATGCAGTTTTTTCTCTTGTCTTCGGCTGACATATTAGTTATATACCTTGCTTAAGAAATGGTTAATAGCATTACGGTTCTGATCGTTTATTTCTATGAATTGCAGTCCCACTGCAAACCGTGTAGCGGTTTTCTCAGGGTTGCACCAGGCAACTTTGGCCTTGAGTTCTACTATCCGGTCGATCAGGTTTATGTTTAGTTTAAGACAATCACCGCGGGGAATAAAATTATCTGTAAGTATCTTTACTCCGCTTTCACTTAAGTCTTTGCTGACAGTATAGAAATAACTTTTGCTGGTCAGCTTGTTGCATTCGATCGGGAACGATACGCCTATTCGGTCATCTTTTCTTTTGTTTTTCATGGTTTTTTATGATTTTACGGTTATAGGACGCATTTTAAAAGCGCTTTCACTGAAATATAACATATTTATCGGGGTTTGTCAATGCGCGCCGGAAAAAAAACGAAAGATTTTAACTTGTTGAACGACAAGTTGTTAGAGGTGCCGCGGAAATGGTTGATTACGAAAAAAAAGTTTCAGGGACTTTTTGATTGTTGCTAAAGGTATGTTTGCCTCCACTAATACCTTTCCAATCTTTTCCAATAATACCATTCTCACGTTTCCTGCAGAGAACTTCTTGTCGTAAACCAATGCTTCGCAAATGGTTAAGAAATTAACCTTAATGCTTACCGGCAGGCCGAACAGTTTTACCGTATTTTCGATTTCGAGCGCGGCGGAAGGAGCGCATTTTCCCATCCAAGAGGATAAGCGGGCGGCGTAGATCATGCCGATGGCCACTGCTTCACCGTGAGAAAGCCGGTGGTAGTTCAGGGATGTTTCCATGGCGTGAGCCAGTGTGTGTCCGAAATTTAAGATTGTGCGCAGACCTTTTTTTTCTTTTTCGTCCGTCGCTACGATTTTCGCTTTTATCGTCGCGCAGGTAGAGATGATTCGCATTATGTCAGGCGCGTTGAGTGATAAAATATTTTCATGATTGGTTTTTAAAAAGTCGAAAAATACCTTGTCCATTATAGCGCCGTATTTTATCGCTTCGGCCAGGCCTTGTTTTATCTCGCGTCCGGACAAAGTGGTCAAAAATACCGGATCGATAAAAACCGCTTTTGGCTGGTAAAATGTTCCTAATATGTTTTTCGCTTCTTTCAAGTCAATGGCAGTTTTACCGCCGATACTGGCATCGATTTGGGCTAGCAGGGTTGTGGGTATTTGCACAAAAGGTATGCCTCGTTTGTATATTGAGGCGGCGAATCCGCCGACATCTCCGATAGTCCCTCCACCAAGGCAAACAAGAAATATTCTTTTATTCCAGACCTGGTGTTTCAGGATTTCGTTGATTACCGCGAACAGGCAATCTTTTGATTTGGCTTTTTCGCCGTCCGGCAGCATTATTGTTTTATAGTTTTGAGCGGAGAAGGTTTTTTTTATCAATTTTTTGTGCGCGGCATAGATATTCGGAGATGTTAGGATTAATCCGAGATCGCCGATTCCCAATTTTTTTATAAGTGTTGGTATCTGGCTGGTCAGGCCTTGCTGGATGTATATACGGTAAGGATTATTCGCGAGGTTTACTCTTATCGTTTTCATTTTTACACATTGACTCCGGACGCGGCCAATATCACAGAGTACGTGAAATCAATGAATCCGCGGAACGCGCCTATCACAAAAAGGAAAAATATCAGAAACATCCCGGCCAGCTCCATTTTCAGGTATTTGTAGGCTAATCGGTGCGGCAGAAAAGACGCAAATATGCGGGATCCGTCCAGCGGTGGTATTGGGAGTAGATTGAAAAAACCCAATAATATATTGATCGTGACCCCTGCCGCCAGGAATTCCTTAATCAAACCCGGCAGGCCGGTTTTGAGCAGGACTAAAAACATCAATGCCGCGGCCAAGTTAATCGCCGGGCCGGCGATCCCGACCCACATGATGTCTTTTCTTGGATTTTTAAAATGGTACGGGTTTATCGGCACAGGTTTCGCGTAGCCGACAGGCATAAGTCCGGGAAGCAGTAATAGCAATAGCGGCAGAACGATCGTTCCCAGGATATCAAAATGCGCCAGGGGATTTAAGGTTAATCGTCCGGCAGTTTTGGGTGTGGGGTCGCCTAATTTATCCGCCATCCAGCCGTGCGCGTATTCGTGGATGGTTATCGATAACCCCAGGATCAGAATTAAGCCTAAAACCTGCATAAGCATGATCCGGCAGGTTATTGCCGGCTCGGGTTGTTGATTATTTTTTAGGTGTTTCTTTAGTTTTGGGAGCCGGAGCTGCCGCATCCGTGGTCGGCGCCGCCGCGGTTGTCGAGTCGGCGGCTTTGGCAGCTTTTTCTTTCTTGATGGCTTTCAGCTTGACTACTTTTATTTTCGGAAGTCCGAGAACTTTGTTGGTTTCATTCCATTGTCCTTTTTCCTGAAGCCACTTTAATCTTTCAGGACGCTTCATTACCGAACGTGTGCCTCCCAATTTTTCAGCTCTTTTCAGTGAAGAATGCAGACCCATTGTATATACCTCCTAATTTAGATATTTTTTATTGTGCGCACAAAACAGTCTTTAAATTGCTTGCGCAGTGTTTGCATGTTTTCCTGGGCCTTGTTTTTATCGGCGAAATTACCAACAAACACCACGGTGAATTTCCCTTTTTTAGCGACAACCGCGGAGTAACCCTTATTTTCCAGCCGCTTCGCTTCTTCCTGGGCGATATTTTCTTTCGCGAAACTGGCGACCTGAATCACATACTTGTTACTGTCGGTCACAGCGGCCGGGATCGTTTGCGTGTATTGTTCCGCGCGCGGTTGCTGCGGCAAACCGGTCATGGCTTCAGTCTGCGCCGGCTTTTTGGCTATCATCGGAGTTTGTGCCGTGATTGGTATGGCCGCGGGTATTGTATTATCCATCTGGTCCAATCTGGATTCAATGATCATGCCTCTGTCTTCACGCGGCCGCACATTATTTATCGAAGTTATTTTCCGGCCTTTTTCTACGCCTAAAGAAAACGCGATAGTCAATAAAAGCATGATCATTACTGCCGCCATAATAAGAGTATCCAGGGGCAGAGTCAAGTATTTGCGGGCAAATGTTTTTTTGTCGTTTTGCGCGCCGAAAAGATATAGTTGATTATTTTTCATGTTTTTTATTATATAGCAAAATAAGCAAAAAATCAAGATTTTTGCCTTTAAGGTAGCGCAATGATTCATCAGTTATTTTTGATAATAGTGAATTATCAGTTGCTTGCTGGACAAACTTATGGTATAAAAAAACAAGGTTTTGTATGTGTTCGCGCTCTGCAAAATCACGGTTTTCTCGTTTGGGTCGTAACCGGGTGTGTTCGATCAGGTTTATTGTAGCTATACGGTTTCTACGCGGCGATATTGGTTTTTAAGTTTGATTGATTGCGGGAAATTTTATGGAAGAAAGACGAAAATATGTGCGGCTTGAAACTTGTCTGAAGGTTGTTTGTTCCCGCGCCGCTGTATCCGATGCCCCGGCTGTGACAGTGTATTGCCGTAATATTAGCGCCGGCGGTATGCTTTTGCCGCTCAAGGAAAAGCTTATTTCTGGTACTAAGCTTAAACTGGAGATTTATCTGCCGGGTGAAGGCAGGCCGCTTAAAATAATCGCGGAAGTCGTATGGCAACAAGAATCGTTGGTTAGCGATACCGCGGATAGATATACCGGTTTAAAGTTTATTGATATCACCAGTCATGATATGCGCCGGCTTACCGATTATATTATCGACTGTTTGAGGGCTAAGGCGAAAGGTTATCAATCTTCCGGTCATGTCAAATCAAATACAGCGCAGTCCTCCATTTTTACTAAGGAGATCCGATTTCCCGGCGATCGCAGCAAAAACATTGTTGTCCCGGATTTTCTTATTCATGAGATAAAAATTCCCGGAGATAAGACCAGGTATGCCCGTATTATGAGTAATATGAATATTTATTACCGGGTGCTTAATAGCGTTTCTAATCAGAGCGGTAAATCATTAAGTCAGTATGTGAGCGGCGGTGATGTTTGGCTGTTGATGGAGAAAGAATTAAATGTCGGCGCTGCGGTTGAGCTTAAAGTTGACCTTTCGGATGGGCAGCCTTTGCTTGTCGCTACCGCAGAAGTGGTTATTGTTCGGGGCGCGGTGCGCTATGATGATACGCAGGCTAAGGTTTATTTTGAGACCAACGCTCGATTTACCGACATAGCTGCGATGGATCGCAAACGTCTTATCAGGTATGTTTATGCGCACCGCGTGGATTAT
>Ga0315288_10009650_pt1 | contig 12156 bp, 11 predicted proteins | sample YL17G11_20_MG_FD_203454 | JGI IMG/M metagenome (GOLD analysis project Ga0315288, IMG submission 203454) | Sediment microbial communities from Yellowstone Lake, YNP, Wyoming, USA - YL17G11_20 | ecosystem: Environmental > Aquatic > Freshwater > Lake > Sediment | place: USA: Wyoming | collected...
CCACAACCAGTTGCCCCTGTTTCACCTGTAGGCCCTGCTGGCCCTGAGGAGCCAGTCGATCCGGTACTGCCTGTACGTCCAATAGATCCCGTTGCACCTGTTTGACCAGTTATTCCCATTGACCCAATTGAACCGGTTGCTCCTGTTGATCCGGTAAATCCTGTAGCGCCTGTTGAGCCTGTGGATCCGGTTGCTCCTGTTTGACCGGTTGATCCGGTTGTTCCCGTTGATCCAGAAATTCCTGATGCCCCCGTTGAGCCAGTTAGTCCGGTTGTTCCCGTTGATCCTGTTACGCCTGCTGTTCCCGTTGCTCCTGTTATGCCTGTTGGGCCTATACAACCTTCTTCGCCTCTTTTGCCTTGAGATCCAACTTCACCTTTTTTGCCGGTAATACATTCACTTTCATGGTTATGATAAGACAGTTTTTCGCACTGATTTTCACGAGCTTGCTCAATAATGCCAAGGCATTGTTCATATGAAATTTTTACTGGGGGACAATCATGTGTTGGGTTAAATTTTTTATGTGTAATTTCACGAAGCAGAGTTCCCTTACTTAAATTGGTTAAGTAATTGTTTAAATATGTTGAGATTGTGAGGAGGTCATCGTGATGTGTAAAATAATCTTGATGACTTTCTAAAAAATCTAAGGCATTGCGTGTAGCTTGGTAAGCGGTTGTATGAGAGATTATATTTTTATTTTCTTGAATAGCATTGTATGTATTATTAAATTCTTCTGTATGGTATTCGGGATCAGCTATATCATACACAAAAGTGATAATAGCTTTTAATTTTTTTGATAAATGCGCTATATCAATAACTGATTGGGGTTTACACTCTGTCGCAAAAGTAGAGTTATACCCGGTTGTTATCTGTGCACATAATATAAATTGCAGCAATTTTTTTGTCGCTAGCATTAATGAGACTCCTTTTTTGTAAATGATTATTATCCAAAATTAGTAAGAGCTGGTTTTTTATGCAAGCAAAAGTTGAAAGTTTGAATCTTAGTTTATCATTAGGTAAGAAAAAATTTGTTTTTGGGAAAGCGTAAACAGTATCGCGCCAATTGCAAGAAATGGACCAAAAGGAATTTTGGTGTTTTGTAGTGAGTGCTCAAAGCTTGGATTGTGCTTTGATAAAAAAAGAGAAGAAAGTCCGTATAAAGAGCCAAAAATAGATCCAATCGTGATGCTTATCCAGCATCCCAACATGCCAGTGCATGATCCTATTAATAAAATCAGATCAAAATCACCTTCACCAATACCATCTACGTTGCGTAGATACTTAAAAATTCTGTTGATGGTAAACAAGAAAAAGTATCCAAATGTTGCACCGGCAATGCTTTCGAGCAGTGATAGTGGTAATAGGCCATAGGCGCTCATGCCACACATAAAAGGAACAAGAAAGATTGTTGCAAAGCGGGAAATAAGCATTGTTTCTATATCTGATCGGATTGTTACTATTAATGCAGAAAAAAATATGAAATATGCGAAAAAGTAATGGAGAGGAATAAGAATATATAAAAGAGAAAGAGCTACAGCGGTGAAAAGCTCAATGAAAGGGTATAATAAAGAAATTGGTTGTTGGCAATTGCGGCATTTTCCGCAAAGAAATAACCATGAAAAAACTGGTATGTTGTCATACCAGGCAATGATTACAGAGCAGTGCGGGCAAGATGATCGGGGGGTTATTATTGATTGGCTCTTTATCAAGCGATAGGCAAGAACATTTAAAAATGACCCCCAGCATAAAAAAAAAGGAATAAAAAAATAGTAAGGAACTATAGTTTTCCTTCATCTTTTAATTTATCAATCAAACGATTGATGCGGTCTACTTTTTCTTGGTCTTCATCATACCGGAAAATAAGATTTGGAGTGTAGCGGCTATGGGATGTTTTTGCTAATGCACTCCGTAATGAAGGCTTATAAAGTATAAGAACTTGTAGTTTTTCTTCAAACTCAGGTCGGCCATTTGTTGCAAGAAATAAAACAACACAAGTTCCGCCGTCAGAAGAAAGGTTCACTTTATTTATATACAACCCATGAAGGCGTGGTTCGTCAATGGTGATTCGCGAAAAGAGAGTAGAAATTTCTCTATAAAAATACGACTCTCTTTGTGCTTTTCGTATGTCTTGTTGTTGTTTACTCATTGGGATTAGTCTTTAGGTGCAGTGCCCATGGTGATCATGCGCATCATATTTTGTTTGATAGCACGAACAAGGCGTTTTCTTCTTTTTTGTGTGGTAGATTCAAAATAGACGGTACGTTTCATATCGCGTACGATACCTTCACGTTCAATTTTCTTTTTTAGTTGTCTGAGGGCTTTATCGATGTGACCACTGACAGAAATTTCGATGTTTGATCGTTTTGACATAGCTAAACAATCGCCTTTCTTTAATGTGTTTTAAACTAATAATACTTTTTAACGCTAATAGATTAGCTATGTATCATAATACTTAACTTTATGCCTACTGTCTAGAATGTTACGTTAAAACCAGCCATAATTGTTGAGCTTCTATATGAATTTCGCTGTGAGAATGGTATTTGCCACAAGAATCCAACCCCAACATTTGGCGATAAGTCGTAATTAAAGCCAGCATTGCCCAGTTTTGTCTTAAAGCTTGTTGTGCACTCAAGAACTTCAGGCAAGAATGCAGGATCAGGGTTAACGAGGCATATTGAGTCTTTTTGGTGATCAAGAACAAACCATTCAAAGTACATAGAAAGTTTGTCCACAAAGTGATACGCCGCAATACGTGCACCAAAGTGCCAGTTATCACCAGGGCTTACGTCAACTTCAGTAGAGAAAGGGAATAAATTTGTTTGGAACTTACTATTTGGGATAGGCATACAAAAGTTTTTTTTGAAGAAATGGGTATAGCCAATTTCTCCACCAATTTCTATTGTTTCGAGAAAATCAATATTAAGACCTGTGGTGAATCCACAGCTTGGATGGATGTTATTGCCAAATGGTGTGGCGAAAAATTTATGATCATTGTCTTTTGCCCCCGGAGAAACGCTTGCTCCTGCTTGAACATACGGAATAAGTAAGAATTTTGCCCAATCACTGTCTGCGTCTTGATTCATTTCAAAAGCCTGCCGCCAGAAAAGATTAAAGCGAACTTCTTCCATTGAAGTTTTAACAAAATCGCATAAGTTGATACCTATTTCATTGGCAATGGTGCATAATTCATCCATTAAGTATTGTTGAACATCGTCTTTTTTGACGGTGGGGGTTACGGGTTCAAAAGTATCTGCAGGAGTGCCGGTTAGATCCAATGTGTCTTGACGTACTTGGCGAATGGTGCTGACGCGAGTTTGTACGTATAAGCCAAAATTTTTGGCAAAGCGAGCAGCCATTTGAAACGCAACACCGCGTTTGCGGTATTTAAGAGGAAAGGAGAAATAACCAAACAATTGTTTAGGATCAATGTCACCTTCATTATTGATTGCCGTATTGGTTTGACCTGGAAATAATACATTTTTTGCAGCTACTAGTTTTGGTGCTAATGTTTTTCCCGCTGGTACTGCGCCATAAACAAGGGCAATCATACCCGTTCTACCGGTTAAGTCGCCAAGAGGAGTATCGGTCAGTGTTAGTCCACAGCTATCAACAACAGAAGGGCATGTTTGTCCCTTGATAGTTTTCCCCCGATCGGCATTTTGTGCAAAAGGGGAAAGGGAAAAGCTAAAATGATCATGTTTTTTTTCTGCCCAATCATAATCTTTGTACGTGAGCTGTTCTTTGGTGAGCAATAATGCATCGTCTACGTTGAGTGTGGTAAACATTGGGAGAGCATCATTTTTGGCAAGTGACGTTAAGTCAGCACGCAGTGGTGTATGCACAATGCTCAGGGTAAGAATTAAGAAAGATAATAACAATTGTGATAGTTTTTTTTGTTTATCGCGAAGCATAGTATTCCTTTTTTTTGCTTTTCAGAAACAAATCATCTATTTATATCATTGTTCTAGTAACTCAGTCAACTTTAAAGCTTATTCATTATAATGTATATGCATAAACGTTACATATTGCATCAAGAGAAAAAAAGAGATCGTTGTGATTTCTGTTATTTCATATTACTTTTAATAATATAAAAATTTTCAATACTGTATACATCTTATTGTGATAGGTATTATGGAGTCTTCATTATATTGCATTTATTATCAAGCACAGGTTCAACGTGAATTATGTTGGTATGTTACTGCCGCTTTGCGCAGTTATGAACACATTTCTTTTGATCGTACGCTTGACCCGGTAACAAGTCTTTTTGAGTTTTTTGTTCCTGCTACAACAGAAAAAGACTTTCTTGCTGTTATGGATTACTTTCAATCAGAAGGTTTAGTGCGTAATCTTCAAAAGTTACCCAATCGTTTGCAAAGTCTAACCGAGCAGGTTTAATGCTTTTTCTATTCTGGCAAGAGCATTCTGTCCACCTAACATATCAACAAGTTCATGAATTCCTGGACCATTTGTTTTACCCATCATGGCTAAACGTAAAAACCAAAAGAGTTCTTTTAATGGTAACGCGGCGTTTTTTGCGGCTAATTTTGTTTGCGGTGCGAATTCCGCTTCGTTTGTCAGGAGAAGATTTTTGTGCTCGCTAATAATGGTTTTAAGTCCCGCGTATGCTGTTTGCGGTATGCATGCTTCAATATCAGCAATGGTTGTTTGGGGCTCAGTAAAATAAAATTCAAGAGCATTCACTGCATCATTAGTCGTTGTTAATTCTGATTTAATTGTTTGTAGCAAGTTTGTAAGCGTTGCTTGATCAATACTGTTTATTTTTTCACCATAAGTAGCTTCTAGAGCAGGACGGCACTGAGCCATTAACTGTTCAGGTGCATAGCGATTAATCCAACTTTTATTAATCCATTTTAATTTTTCAACATCATAGGTGATGCGTCCTGAAGAATGAATGTTTTCAAAGTTAAATGCAGTCGCAAGAGTTTCGAGTGGCATGATTTCATCTTTAAATGAGCCACCAATAATAGACACATAATTAGCAACTGCTTCTGGCAAAAAGCCAGCATCTTTTAAGTCACGCAATGAAAAACCAAAATCACGTTTAGAAAGCTTTTTTCCTTCTAAATTGCATAAGATTGGTAAGTGCCAGTATGTTGGTAGTGGTGCATTGAGTGCATGGAAAAGAGCAGCTTGGTTAGCGGTGTTGGAAAGATGATCTTCTCCGCGAAAAATGTGGGTGACTTCCATTAAAAGGTCATCAACAAAATTTGCGAAGATAAAAGTAAAGCTACCATCTTGTCGAGTCACTGCAAAATCAGAAAAATTACTCATATCAAAGGTAATAGTGCCATGTGCTAAGTCAGTAATGGTTAGGGAGAGGTTGTGGTCGCACATAAAGCGCCAAATATAAGGACTGTTTTGTGCCATGAGATGATCAATTTCTGTTTGAGGTAGTGTCATGCAGGTGCGATCATATCGTGGAGGTAATTTAAGAGCTTGTTGTCTTTGGCGTTTTTTTTCTAAATCTTGTTCGGTACAAAAACAACGATAAATTAATTTTTTTGCTTCAAAAAGAGCAAGCTGTTGTTGGTAGAGGTGAGTGCGTTCAGATTGGTAGTAAGGCACATGTGGTCCGCCAACATGAGGGCCTTCATCATAAGAAAGTCCGAGCCAATGGAGATCTTCAATAATTTTTTGTGCTTCAGGATCAAACATGCGTTGGGCATCAGTATCCTCTATGCGTAAAATAAAAGTGCCTTTTTTTTGGTTAGCAAAGAGAAAATTGATGAGTGCTGCGCGAACATTACCTAAGTGCATCATGCCTGTAGGAGATGGAGCAAAGCGTACGCGAACTTTGTGCATTGTTTAATTCCTTATTGAGTAGATCTTATTATCTGTTTAGTTTACTCGCAATAGATTCAATGTCCAGACTGTTTGCTTCTCCTTATTGTAAACCCTTTGACATACAGAGTCTTAATTTGTTATTTTTTTCGAAAAGTTTTACTAGGAGGATTGAGTAATGAAGAAATGTCTAAAAATTACACTCGTATCGAAAATGTTGGGCGGAGCCTTGCGGGATTCTATTCAGGCAGCTGCACGAAAAATGAATGTAGAAGGAACAGTCAAATTTATGGAGCCCAATGAAATTGTTATTATTGCATGCGGTTCCAAGGAAGACATTGATGGTTTTTTGGATAACATTCATGAAGGATTTGGGGTCAACGTACCTGAAGATGTTCTGGTTGAACCCTTTCTGAAAGAAAAAGATTATCGAGGGATTTTTCGTGTTTTAGAATAGCGTTAAATTTTTTTATGGAGTTCGTATGCTTCGACAAGCTCAGCACGAACGGGATTGGAACAATCTTGTGAAGTGTTGAGCGCAGCGTTTACTCCTGAGTTTATCGAAGGGTCAGCACGAACGGGATTGGAACAATCTTGTGAAGTGTTGAGCTTGTCGAAGCATACGAACTTTTTTAAATTTGATACACTGTTGCTATGTGTTGTAGCACCAGTTAATCATTTCAGTTTTTATTGTATTGTATGAATCAATCCTCATTGTGGCATCAGGTAATTATCTTTTTTTTCTTGTTTTTGTGTGTATCTATTGGCGCTCAGCAGGAACCTTGTTGTCGTGATTTGGTTGTTTTGTCTGCTAATGTTGTTGATAGAACAGGGCTTAAACAACTATTTGCCACGCCTGTTATTGTTGATGATATTTCTTTTGAGTCCGATGTTGTGTTTTATCAGCAAGAGTTTTTGCATTTGTTTGAAATTGCCAAGGGTGATTGCATAGATCAGGATAATCTTATTACTGCTCTTGAGCGGTGTGCTAAAAAAAATAAATTTTCCACAATAAAAATGACAAGTGTTTCGGGTGATGTTGGTGTTAGATTACATTTTGCTATTGAGGCGGCATGGACTTTTAAAAAAATTAAAATTCATAATGTATATCAAGGTAAGCATGCATTGTTGCAGTTTTATCTTATGGAAAGAGGAGATTTATTTGATGAATCAAAACATGCTCACTCTCTTACAAAAATTAAAGATTTTTTGGTAGGTAATGGTTATTTTGATTCTCGCGTAACGAGCAATTTTGAATATGATCATCGCACAAAAGAAGTAATTGTGCATATTGCTATTAAAAAAGGTAAACATTTTTCTTTTGGTTTGATTGATGTTGAAATAGTTATTGATGATGGAACCTGTGATGAAATCGAAGAGCTTCATAAACTTGTTAAAAAAAAACTTTCTCATGCATTGTCTTCCCGAACATTTACCAAAGAACAGCTTAATGGTGAAGTGGTTATTCTTAAGGACTATTTAGCAAAAAAAGGTTTTTTACACAGCGCTATTGAATGTAAGCAGTCCGTTGATCATCGAAATTTGATGGTGAACATTAAGTGGAAAATAACCATACATCAAAAAAGAGAAATTGTTTTTTTTGGGCAACGTTTTTTTTCAAAAAAGGAACTGCTTGAAAAAGTTTTAGCATTTGGTCAATCAGTCTGGCTATTACCGGCCTCACTCTTGGCGGAAGAAATAGTGCGTGCGTATAAAAGTAAGGGTTTTTTGAATGCAGAAGTGGTAACACAAGAAGAAAAAGAGCGTTCATTTTTTATTATAAAAGAAGGTTCTCGTGCAATTATTAGAGCTGTTGAAGTAAAGAATGGAACTTTTGGAAACCAGGCAGCTATTAAAAAACAGTGTTTTAGCAAAGTATTAAAAAATTCTTATTATGATGCGCGGTTGTATGATGAGGCTATTGTTCTTTTGACAAATTATTATTTTGGTCAAGGATTTCTTTCTTTTGTTGTTGTTAGCAATGATTTTTTACCAACGGGGGTTGAAAATGAGTTTGTGTTAGCAGTAACCATTGATGAAGGAATACAAAAATATATTACGACAAGTTTGGTTGAGGGATATCCCGAGCTTAACCAATCTGGTCCATTTAAAAAACGAGATCTTGGTGATAGTACAGCGCCATTTACGAGTAAAATTATAGATGAACAGCGTGCTTGGTTAGTGAGTCATTTTCAATCATTGGGGTATTTGCATCCTCGTCTTAAGTCAGTCATAGAATCACATGGCGCAGATGTTTCTATTAAGTGGATTGTTGATACGGGAGAAAAGATACGCTTTGGCAAAACGGTGTTGCTTGGTAGTTCATCATTTCCATTTTCCTATGTTGAGCGTATGCTCTGCTACAAAGAGGGAGAGTTATGGAATCAGGCAAAAGTAAAGCAGACTTTTAGGGCGTTAAAAGAATTAGAGATTTTTGAAGCAATTCATTTTTTAGCTGATCATAGTGATGCTCACGAAAATAAACCGGTCCTTCTTAAGTTGCATTTAGACGATCGGTATGAAGTGCGAACGCGTGCAGGTCTTGAGTTGATGCATGTACGTAAATATCAAACATTTTCGGGATTAACGTACAAACTTGGTGGAACCGCACTTATCAAAAATCCTGGTAATTGTGGTGATCAGATTAGGTTTGATTGTGATTTTACACGCCCCCATCGGGAAATTGTTGGACGCTATCGCCGTCCTTGGTTTACACGCTGTCCTTTTTTTACCACACTGCAGGCATATAGTATTGTGTATGATCAGCCTGCATTCATAGGCAGTTTTAATGATTTGTATACACTCATACAGCATGGATTTTTGTTAGGCGTACAAAAAAAATCAGAACATTTTGAGATAGGTATTAATAATGGGTTTGAATGGATGAAGATGCGCATTAAAGATAATGCGTTGTCACTTGCTCGAGCAATTGATTTTAAGCCACAATTAATTGATAAACTTGTTCCATTTTTTTTCATTGAACCGACCGTTATGATTGAATGGATTGATGATTTGCTCAATCCAACGCGTGGCGGGGTTGGTCTTTTTTCATTAAAAGGAATGGTACCGCTTAAAGCAAAGTATAAAGATTCATCTTTTTTGAAGTTGTTGTGTGAACAGTCATTTTTTATGCCCCTTAAAGGGGTTGTTGCAGCATTACGATTCCGTTGTGGCCATATTTTTTATCGTGAATTTTCTGCAATTATGCCATCAGAACGTTTTTATCTTGGAGGTTCCCATTCGCTGCGTGGGTATGAAATGGATTTGGCTCCACCGCTCGGGATATTTGTGGATGAAGATGATAAAGAGCATGTAGTGCCCCGCGGTGGGCGTTCAATGGTTAATGCTAACATAGAACTGCGTATCCCAATTTTTAAGAAGGTGGGAGCGGTTCTTTTTCAGGATTTAGGTGCATTGAGTGGGACGTTATTTGCTGATTTTAAGCGGCAAGATCTTTTGGCAGCTACCGGGCTTGGGGTGCGTATTTTTACTCCGTTGGGGCCACTGCGCTTTGATATTGGCTGGAAATGGCGTAAACAGATTCCACTAGAGAGGTCATTCGCCTGGTTCTTAACTTTCGGTCAAGCGTTCTAAGTTGATTGTTCTTTTGCATGGCCGTGCCCTCCAAGGCTTTATGCGAAGGAGGGTTTTTAACCTTTGGTCAAGCATTTTAAGTTGATCAAAAACTGATTGATTTTAATGTATAGTTTATATACATTAACCATGAAAAAATTCCATATTCAAAAAAAAAGGTATCAGTATGAAAATCACTAATGCAAGGTTCTATCTAGCTCTGTTGTGTTTAAGTTCTAGCTATGTCTTAGCCGATGACATTACACAGTCAAATCAACACGCTCTCGATCCAGTAGAAGAAGTATTTACCCATATTTATAAGACAAAATTTTGGTTATTAGGAGAAAGTGTTTCTGGACCAGGATCAGAGATGAGATTTACTCAAAAAGCGCGCAATGGGATTAGTGCTCTTATTAAGCGCTTTGGAATTACTTCAATTGCAGATGCGCCATGTGGGGATCTTAACTGGATAAGACATGTTGATATAGGTTCATGCAGATATATTGGTATTGATATTGTTCAAGAGTTAATTGAGCGTAATATACGTCTTTTTGGCGAAACAAGAGAATTTAGACATCTTAATCTTGTTGATAATGTCATTGAGAAAGTAGATCTTATTATATGCCGAGATATGCTTGCTCATCTTACGCATGAACAAATTTTTAAAACTTTAAGAAATTTCAAAAAAAGTGGCTCAAAATATATTTTGATGACTACTGGTCTAACCACAACAAATAATATGCATGATATTACAACGGGAGAAGTTAGAAGGCTTAATTTTGAATTGGCACCATTCAATTTCCCTCGACCATTGGCATTGATTGAAGAAGATGTACCATTTGAATGTGAGCGTGGAAAACATTTAGGGCTGTGGTTTTTAGAAGATCTCAACGTTTGATAGGATGCTGAGATAGAATAATATAATAGTAAGGGCAAGCTTTACGTAGAGGTAAAGCTTGCCCTTATTGCTTTTTTAAGGATGATCAATTTTATATTTTACGCCACCTTGTGCAAGGTCAATAAGCCCTTGTAGGGTGTTTAATACACGCATAAGAAGTTCCTGTGATTGCTTTTTTTCTGCTATGCTGAAATTCTCTTGTTTAAGTTTTGTGATCAGATTCACGCACTGTGGTTTTAATGTTTTTTCGAATATATTGTATTGCTGAATAAGACCTTCTCGGGTAGGTTTGGGAGATAAGCAAACAACTTTTGCCAATTTTATAGCATTGATTGTGTCTAAATGCAGCTTTTCAAACCCTGTAGCGGTATTGTTCAATAAAGAATCTTTGACTCCTAGTAAGTTTTTACTATGGTTAGCTACAAAGATCTTTGTATCAGCAGCGGCTTTATTGCACCAATTGATAAGGGCTGGGGTCATGGTCTCGGCCAAAAAGTAAAAAAATGAGTCTTTATCGCGAAAGTCTCTATAAAAAGTATCCCCAATTCCTTTTTCATAAGCCTGTGATATCTGTGCGCTGGACATTGCTAACGCCCCATTCATGGAAATCATAAGCATACTGCTTGCTATTATCATGTATTTTTTCATGTAGCCACCCTTTTTTTGAAAATATTAAAATAAATAATTCTTTATCATTACTTACAATAAACAATGCTTTATTCAAATTGCAATAGTTTTTAAAAAGAATGCTTAATAGGCCCAATATTGCAGAATTGGAAGGATTTTGCTCTAAAAACCATCAATTCTTCACTTACCGGTAATTTATGGTACATTATATAATAGAACTTTAAGATGAAATTAGTCTTTTAAATAGGGGTTTATCATGCACGATGAGCACTCACACAATCATGGTCATACGCACGATCATAGCCATAGTGGCGAAAATACCATACTTCATGAAATGTTTTGTCATTTGCCGTATGCAATTTATTCAGTTGCATTTAGTTTAATTATTTTAAGTATTTATTCAGTTTTTTCTATGAGCCTTGATCCAGCTATAGTAAAAAAGGGTAGTAAGGCATTGTTTCATAGCTTCCATTTTATCCATATTCTTTTTGCAGCAACAGGAACCGTGGTTACTTTTTGCCGTTTTTCTAAAAATTATTTTAGAGCATTAATTGTTGGTATTATATCTCCAACGTTCTTTTGTATTCTTTCTGATGCGGTATTGCCGTATGTTGGTGGTACAATTCTTGGTGTTCATATGCATTTTCATGCATGTTTTCTTACCGAACCACAACGTGTTATCCCATTTTTAATCGTTGGTATCATCAATGGTTTTGTAATGAGTCGTCATCATGAAAGTAAGCAAGGTGGATATTCCCTGAGTTCTCATGCCACCCATATATTTATCAGTTCTTTAGCGTCAACGTTCTATTTGATATCCCATGGTTTTACTAACTGGTATGCATCTATTGGTAACGTATTTGTTCTTCTTATTATTGCGGTAGTTGTACCATGCACATTAGCAGATGTTGTTGTACCTATGACAATGGCAAGATTAGGCAGTAAGCAAAAATAATGCTAATGTAGGTGTTTCCATTATTGTGATGGTCCTACGGTGAAGAATTGGAGGAACTGATGAGGAATATTCGTTTTGATAAGATTACAAAACATTATCAAGGTGATCTTATTTTAGATAAACTTTCACTGGAAATACCAGGAGGGGCTTTTTTTGCGCTTCTTGGTCCAAGTGGCAGTGGAAAAACAACACTTTTGCGCTTAATTGCAGGATTAGAAGAAGCTGATAGCGGATCAATTTTTTTGGGTGATTCCGATATTACGCATATGCCTATTTATAAGCGCCGTGTGAATACGGTCTT
>Ga0315288_10009652_pt1 | contig 12155 bp, 10 predicted proteins | sample YL17G11_20_MG_FD_203454 | JGI IMG/M metagenome (GOLD analysis project Ga0315288, IMG submission 203454) | Sediment microbial communities from Yellowstone Lake, YNP, Wyoming, USA - YL17G11_20 | ecosystem: Environmental > Aquatic > Freshwater > Lake > Sediment | place: USA: Wyoming | collected...
CTTAGGGCCATATGCGAACCATTAAAATTCCCCCTGCCCCCCTTTGCAAAGGGGGGTTCGGGGGATTTCAGAGGATATTTCCCAAATTACATTTTCTCAACAAAATTTCAAGATCTTGCACGTTAGAAGTACAGAGAAATCCTCTGAGTGCTCAAAAAGAATTTGCCTGAAAATGGAGAAGCTCTCTGTGGCCTGTGGTTAGGTGTTGAAATACATAAATCAGAGAAAGGAGGAGGCGATGAAAAGAAAATCGTTTTTCTGGATGGTGGGGCTGATCTTGATGCTAATCGTTTCGACGATTCCGGCCCATGGTGAAGTTGGGGTAACCGATACGGAAATCAAGGTCGGTGGAATCGTGGACCTCTCCGGGCCCATTGCTTTCATGGGCAAAGGGGTACGGGACGGGGCTCTTCTTTACTTCAAGTACATCAATGATCAAGGCGGAATCTACGGGAGGAAAATCAACTATATTGTCGAGGACGATAACTATCAGGGTCCCCGGGCTGTGGCGGCAGCCAAAAAGCTGGTCAGCAAAGACCAGGTCTTCTGCATATTCATGATCCTGGGCTCCCTGCAGACCAACGCTCTCTATCCGGCCATGGAGAAAGAGGGGGTTCCCGTTCTTCTCCCGGCCACCCAAACCCGCGACATGGGAATTCCACCCAAGAAATATCTTTTCCATGCCGACACCTCTTATACGACTCAAGCCAAGATCGCCGTTGAATACATCGTGGAGGAGTTCAAGGACAAAAAGCCCCGGATTGGGGTGATCTATCAGGATGACCTTCCGGGGGAAGATTGGCTTCGCGGAGCCCGCATCGGGGCCAAGCACTATGGATTTGAGCTGGTGGCTGAGGAGAGTTACAAAAGAGGAGCAATCGATTTCAGCCCCCAGGTCGCCAAGATGAGCAGTGCCAAGGCAGATTACGTAATTATGTGGACATTGGTACGGGAACCAGCGGCGATTCTGAAAGAAGCAATGCGTCTCCAGTATAAACCCTTGTGGATCACCTCAACAGCTTCTGCGGATAACCGGGTCCTTGGTCTGGCTGGGGAGGCGGCCTATTTCGGGAAAGGATTTTTGGCCACCGGAATCGCTCATAATGTCTTGGTGGAAGATTCTCCAAAGATCCGGGAGTTCAAGGAGAGTATGAAAAAGTTTCAATTGGGAGACCTCAACAATTTCTATAACTGGTATGGCTATGGTTCAGCCACCACTCTCGTTGAAGCCTTGCGAAGGGCGGGCAACAACTTGACCCGAGAAGGAATCATCAGCGCCTTAGAGACTTTCAAAGAATATGAAAACGGCGTCCTTTCGCCAGTGACCTGGGGTCCGAACTTGAGAGCAGGGGGTACCAGCATCCTCATGCACAAGGCAGAAAAAGGTGTCTGGCTTCCCTTCGGAAGCTGGCGGAAATCGAAAATCCCCGAGGATTGAGGTAGCTCCGGGATGCGTAGGGATACGGTACCCACTCTTTTTCAGCGCCAGGCGCGCAGGTACGGAGACAAGATCGCCCTGCGGGATAAAGTCTATGGCATCTGGCGTGATATTCCCTGGCGCGAATACAACGAACATGTCAGAGAAGTCGTTTTTGGGCTCATGGCCCTGGGGTTAAAAAAGGGAGAAAAGGCGGCCATCATCAGTGAGAACTGCCCGGAATGGTTGTATGCGGACCTGGGCATCCTTCATGCCGGCGGGGTCACCGTGGGCATCTACACCACCAGCTCGGCCAAAGAAGTCCAATATGTGGTGGACCATTCCGATTCCCGGTTCTTTTTCGTGGAAGACGAGGAACAACTGGACAAATACCTGGAGGTGCGCAAAGACCTTCCGCAGGTGGAAAAAGTCATTGTCTTTGATATGGAAGGGCTGAGACACTTCCGCGACCCCATGGTCATGAGCTTTGAGGATCTGCTGAGGGGCGGCAAGGATTTCGGTGAAAAGCAGCCTGACCTTTTTGAAAAGAGATACCAGGAGCCCCAGGCCGAAGACCTGGCCATTCTGGTTTATACATCGGGAACAACAGGTCCTCCTAAGGGGGCGATGCTTTCTCACCACAATATCTTAACCGCCATGGATCTGTTGGATAAAGCAAATCCGGTTCTGGAAACGGACGAGCTTCTTTCTTACATGCCGCTCTGCCACGTGGCCGAACGGAACATGTCTGTTTTCAATGCCCTTGCTCATGGGTACGTAGTCAATTTTGCAGAGAATCTGGAGACGGTTCCCGAAAATTTGCGGGAGATCCAGCCCACTGTATTTTTTGCGCCCCCGCGGATATGGGAAAAGTTCTATTCCACCATCATTCTGGCTCTGCAGGATGCAACCCGGCTGGAGCAGAAGGGGTTTCAATGGGGCCTGAAAGTCGGGCGAAAGGTGGCTGAGCTTCGTCTCAGCCACAAGCCCATCCCCTTGCCGCTGCGGCTGATGTATTTTCTTTTTGACCGGGCCGTTTTTGACAATTTGAGAAAGATGATCGGGATGGATCGGGGACGATTTGTTTTCTCCGGCGCGGCTCCGATTGCTCCGGAGGTTCTCTGGTTCTTCCATTCTATTGGCCTTCCAGTCCGGGAGGTTTACGGCCAGACGGAAGATGCCGGCCCTACCAGTATCCACCAGGGAGACGACATCAAGTTGGGTACGGTAGGAAAGCCATTCCCCGGCATCGAGGTCAGAATCGCGGAAGATGGAGAAATCCTGGTCCGGGGTGATAATGTCTTCATGGGTTATTATAAGGATCCGAAAACCACTGCCGAGACTGTGGTCGACGGATGGCTATACACCGGCGATGTGGGTTATTTCGATGAGGAAGGCTACTTAAAAATTTCAGACCGCAAGAAAGACATCATCATCACCTCGGGAGGGAAAAACGTCACCCCCCAGTATATCGAAAATCAGCTGAAGTTCAGCCCGTATATCAATGATGCCTGCGTGATCGGGGATCGGAAAAAATTCCTCACGGCCCTGATCATGATCGATGAAGAAAACGTAGTGAAATATGCCCAGGACCAGCGTATTCCTTTTACCACTTACAAGAGCCTGACCCAGCAGCCGGAGATCGTCAAGCTCATCGAGCGGGAGGTGGACAAGGTCAATAAGAATCTGGCCCGCGTTGAGCAAATCAAGAAGTTCCGTCTGATTGACATCAAGCTTACCACCGACGACGAAGAAATCACGGCCACCATGAAGCTCAAACGAAAATACATCGCCGAGCGCTTCAAGGAGCTGATCGAGTCGATGTATCGGGAGGCATAGGCCCCTCAGCCCGTGGAAGGCAATCAGATCATCACCCGAACAGGCTACGACTACCAGCTTTCTCAGAATCCATACTTGGCGAATCAGAAAAGAAGGCCCTGGGGCAAAGGCGCTATTATGTGGTAGGCAGCGACGCTGTTAACGATTGCCCCATAGCTCCCCCTTAGGGATACCCGGGGTCGGTAAATGGCGGCAAATTCTCTGACCTGATCACAAAGACCCTGTATTTTGATGTCTATAAACTCCCCGGGGACATGCAGCAGACTGTCTTCCATCTATAACCCTGCCGGCTATAATGCAGTCGCCGGTTCCAGTGTGCCCAATGTTAACTCAGTAGTTGCAAAAATATTCTCGCAAATTTCGTTTTCGCCCCTGCATGTAAAGGGCAATAACGGTTTTTTCGATGGTCACAGGACTTCACCCCCGGTGTCCTTTGCCCCCCCACCCTAACCCTCCCCCTCGGAGGGGGGAGGGGAGGGTGGGGGTGATATTTTTAATGTCTTTTTTGCAATGTTTAGGTTAACCTTCGTGTTCGTAATGACTCCTTCATTCAGTGAACATTTTTTAAGGCGAAGGGACTGCTGAAGGATTGAGGTGGACAATAGGGAAATCATGATCGAAGAATTTTCCATAGAGACAGTGGAAGTCGGCGGGTTTCCTATTCAGACTTTCAAACATCGCTTTAAAAGCATATGGGAAATGTTCTGCCAATCCGTATCGGATTACGGTGACCAAGTGTTTCTAATTGAGGGTCCCAACCGCCTGACCTTTCGGGAGACGACGATTAAGGTAGCCTTCCTGGCCGCTTACCTCAGAGAAAAGGTGGGTGTCCACAAGGGCGATCATGTGGGCATGCTGATGGAAAACTCTATCCTATTCATAATTGCCTTTTGGGCGATTCAGAAATTAGGTGCTACCGCCGTGGTTTTTAACATCCGTTTAGCCGCCGCGGAATTGGCCCGCCAGATCCAGGTCTTCGAACCAGGACTTGCAGAGCCAGGAAGTCGGCAAGACCGTCATTGCCGCTCCTCTATTCCACGTCTTGGCCCTCCAGGAGCAACTCCTGACCGCCGTTTTCATGGGGAGAACTTGTATCCTGGTTCCCTCGTACCAACCCCAAGAAATCGTGAACCTGTTTGTCCGCGAACGGGTCAACATCCTGGCCATGACCCCAACGATGTATTGGATGCTCCTCCATAAGACACCCATGAGAGACGCTCACTTGGACAGTATCAAAGTGCTTACCTATGGAGGGGCTCCCATGCCTCCGGACCTGTTAAGGGAATTGCGCGAGGCCTTCCCCGGCGTGAAGTGTTTAATCTTTTCTTTAATCTTTTCTCTTGACACCCGGGTTTTTTTTTAATATTGTCCCTAATTAATGATTCTTGCCACGTCACTTTAATCATCCAAGGGCTCCAAACCAGGAGCTGGAGAAACGGATGTACCCGTGATCCCGGTTCGCCTTTTGGAAAGGGCGCAGAAAATCTTCGCCCGAAGGGGGAGTGATTCGCGCCGGAATCAGCAAGTTGGATCAGAAATGGGGGGGGGGAAATCTCAGTGTCCATTGTCCTCCTCAAAGAAGCTTCTGCGCTTAGTCCACAGGGTATTTTCCGAAAAGAGTCGAGGGGCATCGATCCGTTTGCCCGCCGAGGAACGGGCCAGATCCGGAAGTCGATCCTTCCCGAAAAGTATCGGGCATCTCGATTGACCCGAGGATAGCCCATTTGACTCGGCCTTTGGGAAAAGGAGATGATCTAGGGAATGGGTTTACAGGGGTAGTATTTCGGGGGACTATTTTCGTCAGAAGATCCAATCGTTGAAAGGACTATCCTATTCAAAAAAGGAGGAACATCATGAAAAAGATGGTTTCGGCTGGTCTCGGGGCAATTCTTCTATTGGTATTATGGATATTACCCATTCAGGGTGCGGAGCCGATCAAGGTCGGTTTTCTCCATAGCCTGAGCGGGGGGGTGGGTGAGGTCTACGGTGTTCCGGACCTTGAGGGGGTGAAGATCGCGGTTGAGGAGATTAACAAAGGAGGCGGTATTTTGGGAAGGCCCCTCACCTTGATCTCCAGGGACGACAAAGCGAGCCCAGAAACGGGACTGCGGGAGGCAAAAGACCTGGTCTTGAACCAGAAGGTGGACTGGATTCAGGGGGTCGTGAGCAGTGCGGTCGCCCTAGCCGTTTCGGCCTATTGCAAAGAACAGAAGGTTATTTTCATCGATACGGTGGCCCAGTCAGCGGCAACGACTGAGGAGAAAGGACATCGCTATATCTTCCGAGTCACCACCAACACCACCTGTTACGCCCGTTCCATTGCTTATGGGGCATCCAAGATCTGGCCAGGCAGCAAGAAGGTTTTCATCATTGGCCCCGATTACGAATACGGACACAGGTGCAAGAAGGATTTCATGCAGGCCTATACCCAGCTGGTTCCCGATGCTCAGGTCATTGGTGAGCTCTGGCCAAAACTGGGAACAAAGGACTATACCCCTTATATCTCAAAGATCATGGGCTCAGGGTGCGACTTCGTCTATTGCTCTCTCTGGGGGGGAGATGTCCTCTCCTTCACCAAAACGGCCTGGCCTTTCGGGTATTTCGACAAGATCAAACATGCCGGGCAGGACTGGGGGAACATCGAGGGCCTTTCGAAAATGACCAGGGAGGCTTATCCCAAAGGGGCCATCGGGGGCAGCCATTACCCCTGGTGGGTACTCGACAACCCGGTCAGCAATGCCTATTGGCCCAAATTCAAGAAACTGACCGGGATGGATGCGGGACTTGCTGCCGCATCGGGCTATACCACGGTATATGCCATGAAAAAAGCGATCGAAAAAGCTGGCGCGATTCATACAGAGAAGATCATCGACGCCCTGGAAGGGCTTGAATTTGATTCGCCTGCGGGTCGGCTTCAAATAAGGGCCTGCGACCATCAGACCCTGTGGCCTTTCTGGGTCGGCCCCGTGGCTATGACGGCTGAGCATCCCTGGCCCCATATCACCAATCCGGTACTGATTGATCCTGAGAAGTGTTACTCGAGTTGTTCCGAGGTCGAGGCCGCCCGCAAGGCAGCCAAATAAAATACCCCCTTTCCCCACCCTCCGAAAAGGTTAGGGGAAGAGGTCCAAGCCTCTCTGCCTTATCTTCGTCAAGGCAGAAAAGCATTCGCCTCGTCCCATTTCCTGCTTGAGACGTGAGCAAATCTCAAGCCTGAGCAAGATTTGCTATGAGAATCGTTTAATAAGGCAATGACTCTCCAGCAATTAATCATCCAACTCCTGAGCGGGATCAGCGTGGGGATGGTCATTTTCCTTATTGCCGTGGGTCTCTCACTCATTTTCGGGACCCTGCGCATCCTTAACCTCGCCCACGGCTCCCTGTATATGCTGGGAGCTTTCCTCTGTTTTTGGCTCAGCTCCACGCTTTCCCACCTCAGCGGGGCCTTCTGGTGGACCCTGATCTTAGCTCCCTTGGCCGTGGCCCTCTTTGGGGGACTCCTGGAGGCCTTTCTTCTTCGTCGTATATACACCCGGGAGATGCTCGACCAATTTCTCTTCACCTTTGCCCTGATCCTAATCATCGGGGATTTGTGTAAATTGGCCTGGGGGGTAGAATATCATATGGTATCGACCCCCTGGCCTTTGAATGGCCCGATAACGATAATGGGAATGGGTTTCCCGCTCTATAATGTATTCCTTATCGGTTGTGGTCCCCTCGTCTTTGTGGGCCTCTGGACCTTCATTCACTATACAGGCTTGGGGAGGATTATTCGAGCCGTGACTTACAACCGGGATATGGCCAATGCCCTTGGAGTGAACGTTCCCCTAGTCTACACGGCCGTCTTTATGCTGGGATGCTGGCTGGCAGGTCTGGGTGGAGCCCTGGTAGCCCCCATGTCTGCAGTAATGCTGGGAATGGATATGGTCGTCCTCATTGATTGTTTCATCATTGTAGTCATTGGAGGGCTGGGAAGTATGCCTGGGGCCTTTTTGGGCTCCCTCATCTTAGGATTGGTCAATGCCTTCGGGATTCTCGTCGCCCCCCGGCTGGCGATCGCCTTTGGATTCATTCTGATGATCATTGTGCTGGTCATCCGTCCCTGGGGTCTTATGGGCAAACCCGAATAATTGAATGCATTCTAAAACCTAGGATAACTGGAATGATCATCGGAATTATCTCAGCCCTTGTTTTATTGGGAGTGTTACCCGCGTTTATTGGCCCGGGATGGATCAGCCTCATCAACGAGATGTTCATCATTGCTTTGGCGGCCTGTGCTCTGAACCTGATCCTCGGATATTGCGGGATGGTCTCCTTCGGTCCGGCAGGCCTATATGCCGTAGGGGCGTACACAACCGCACTCCTCTTAGTGAATACGAAGATCCCCTTTGCAGTTACCCTAATGGCCGGTCCGCTAATGGCCGGGATTGCCGCTATCATCGTGGGATGGTTCTGTGTCCGTCTGACCCATGTCTATTTTTCCCTCCTGACCCTGGCCTTCTCTCAGATCATCCATACGATCATTTTCGAATGGTACGGCTTTACCCGGGGGGATGATGGAATCGTGAATATCCCCGTTCCAAAATTCTTGGCCTCCATCACCCATTACTATTACTTTAGTCTGGTCATTGTATGCGTTTGTCTGTTACTGCTGCGGATGATCATAAATTCTCCTTTTGGAAAAACCCTTCAAGCCATTCGCGAAAACCCGAATCGCACGGAGTCCATCGGGATCAACGTCCGCCGATATCAGCTCAGTGCGTTTGTCCTCTCGGGTTTCTTTCTGGGTGTCGCCGGAACTCTTTTTTGTTGCTTCAACAAGAATGTATTTCCCAATTATGCTCACTGGATGAAATCGACGGAAATGCTGGTCGTTTGCCTTCTGGGGGGGGTCTATTACTTTCTGGGGCCCGTTGTTGGATCCATTGTATATATGTTCCTGGATAAGATCATCACGAGCTATACGCAGTACTGGCCCCTGGTACTGGGACTCGTCATCCTTGCCCTTTTGCTGTTTCTCCGGGGGGGCATCGCGGGTTTCATTGTTAAGGGGGTTGAGCTGGCCAGACCGAGAAGTAAGAGCTGAGGGAAATGCTTCACGTCGAGGGAATTAAGAAATCGTTCGGGGGGCTGATGGCAGTCCATGAAGTCTCCTTCCAGATAAAGGAAGGAGAACTCAGCTCCATTATCGGTCCTAACGGAGCGGGGAAAACAACCCTTTTCAATCTCCTAACCGGTCACCTGCGCCCGGATGCCGGACGGATTCTCTTCAAAGAAAAGGAGATCACAGGCCTCTCCCCCCATGAAATTTGCAGAAAAGGGATCGGAAGATCCTTTCAGAGGACCAACATCTTTCCTCGACTCAGTGCCTTCGATAACATCCAAGTGGCAGTGATGTCGTGGCAACGGAAAAGCGGCAACATCTTCCTTCAGGCTCAAAAGATGCTCAGGGAAGAGACCGATGAGATCCTGGAGAGCGTTGGGCTGGGGGATAAAAAGGAGATGACGGCCGGACTCCTTGCTCATGGTGACCAGAGACGGCTGGAGATCGGGATCGCCCTGGGGAGCCATCCGGAGCTCCTATTACTCGACGAACCGACTGCTGGCATGAGTCCGGAAGAATCAGGCATGACTGTGGACCTCATCCAGAAACTTGCCCGCGAAAGGAGTCTCACCGTCCTCTTCATCGAACATGATATGAATGTAGTCTTCAAGATTTCCGAGTATATCCGGGTGATGCACATGGGGAGGATCATCGCCGAGGGAAAGCCCGATGAGGTACGGGCTAACGCTGAGGTGCAAAGAATCTACCTGGCTGAGGGAGCATAATGTTATTGGAAATGCTGAAGATTAACACCTTTTACGGGATCAGCCATATCCTTTTCGATTTATCCATGAAGATGAATGAGGGGGAAGTAGCATGTATTCTAGGAAGGAACGGGGTTGGAAAGACGACGACCCTAAAGAGCATCATCGGGCTGGCGCCTCCTCGGTCCGGAAGCATTGTATTTCTCGGTGTCGAGATCATGGGGAAGCAGCCCTTCGAGATCGCCCGCATGGGGATCGGCTTTGTCCCCGAAGACCGGGTCATTTTTCCCGACCTGACCGTGAAGGAAAATCTGGAGATGGGAATCAACAGAAAGAACAGGGGTCGTTGGACCATGAAACAGGTCTACGGGATGTTTCCGATCCTAAAGGAACGTGAAAACCAGATGGGAGGAACTCTTTCCGGCGGGGAGCAGCAAATGCTGACCATAGCCAGGACCCTTATGGGAAACCCTCGGCTCCTTCTGCTGGATGAGCCATCAGAAGGTCTGGCACCGCTGATCGTAAAAGAACTCGAGAATCAGGTACGCTCCCTAAAAACCGAGGGAATGCCCATCATTCTCTCCGAACAGAATTCCAGCTTCGTCATGAGGCTCTCCGACCGGGCCTATATCCTGGAAAAGGGACAGGTCCGCTGGAATGGACAGGTAAGCGAGTTGAAGGAAAGGCCTGAAATCATGAAGACCTATCTGGGAATTTAAAGCCCAAAAATCGGGATAGCCAGGCCAGACTTCTCGCCCAGATACTCTCATCAGTCAACCATCAACATATGGTAGGTCTTCTTGCCACTGCGCAGGAGAATGGCGCGGCCGGAAAGAGCAGGATTGAGGTCAATCTTCGCGTTCGCCTCTCGCCAGGCCAGGTTGTTCATATATGCGCCGCCCTGGCTGGTCAGGTCGCGGGCCGGGCGCTTGGAATTGGGCAGTTTTGTTTCCACCAGTAGGTCCGGCAAAGGAATCCCGTTGTTCAAGCGCTCCGTTGGGAATCTCGTGGAGGGGATTTCCCTGGCCATTTGGTCAAAACCATCCTGGGAGATCTCTCGCACTTCACCCCCAAAAAGGATCTCAGAGGCTTCGCGAGATGCCCGCGCGGCTCCCTCGCCATGGGCCAAGTTGGTGAATTCAAAGGCCAGAGCGCGGTGGGGGTCCCGTTTTCTGGGATCTTCCTGTAAGGATTTTTCCAGCACGCTGATCTTCGTGAGTTCCAAGAAGGTAAAGAGCTTGAGGAACTCTGTCACATTCCGGTCGTCGGGGTTGATCCAGTATTGATATATGCGGTAAGGGGAGGTTAACTCCGGGTCGAGCCAGATCATCTCGTTTCTCTCGGCGCCTTCGGGTTTTCCAATTTTCACGCCGGACGCCGTATCTCGAAGAACCTTCCAAGGTTATTTACCGGGCGAAAGACGGAACCGAGGAAAAGCTCTTCGAGGCCCCCGGACAAACCCAAGATCTTGTATCAACGGGTATGGGTTGACAGAAGCTTCAGTAATCAGCATACTAAACGACGAATTCTGTGAGCTGAGGCCTACTTCCGTAAGGCCACCGGCTTTATGCTCGGAAGTCAAAATTGTGAACCCTTCTGGGAAAGAATTGGGAGCGAATGAGATCGGGGAGCTGGCCGTTCGGGGTGCCCTGGTCTCCAAGGGCTATTACAAATTGACGGAGGAGACCGCACGAATTTACCGGGATGGCTGATTTTATACCGGGGATATGGCTTATCGAGACAAAGAAGGCTTCCTTTATCTGGTGGGTCGAACGCGGGAGATGATCAACCGGGGAGGGGAGAATGTATACCCCGTGGAGGTGGAAAACATCTTACATCTGCATCCTAAGTGACAACTGCCACGACATCGTTTACTCAGAAAACTGTCACGACATCGTAGACTCGCAGCTTTGAAACTGTATAATCTCTCGATGCCGCGACCAATATTTCATCGATCATCGCAGTCGATATCTATATTCTTCAATCTGGATCTTATCCAGAAAGAGCTTCAACTTTTGTTCTTTGACATCGATAGTAGCTACAACGTATTCGTACTGAGTTTTTAACGGAGCAGTGAAAAGTTCTCCGAAGATATTCACTTTACGATTGCTCCGGATGAAACGCACGAGATGATAGCATCCTTCTTCCGGTTTCTCCAAGGGATGCTGTGGAGCCTTTTTTCGGTTCGGAAAGACCAGTTTCCGTCCACTACGAGCCAATGCCTTGAGCGGCGTTTGCCCTTTGAGTTTGCTGTAGCGATAGGCGTTATTGTGCTTATGCTCGTATGCCAGAGATGCCTGCCGAAGTCGAGTCATGGATGTCATCGTGACCTTGGCGAGAAACTTCTGGCGATAATGGTCATTAAACTTTTCGACCACCCCGTTGCGCCACGGCTCGGCCGGTGGGATGAACCAGAGATTGACTCCGTAGAGCAGGCAGAGGCGGATAAGCGGCCCCATTCCTCGCGGGTGGGTCGGACTGCCAAAGAAGGCCATTTCGTTGTCCACCTGGAGGTTGTCGGGGATGCCCATGCGCTTCCAGACCGCATAGACAGCGTCTAAAACGCTCTGCGCCGCTTTTGAGGGCATCGGCTCACAACCGCAACGGTTGATCGCCGTATCGACGGAATTCAGGCTGTAGAACCGGATCGGGCCGGTAAGATAACAGGGACCAACCAGATCAACCTGATGGGTCTGATTAGGCAAAAGCGCCGGAAGAACGGGATATGTTTTGCCCTTTGGTTCATACCGCCCCGTACGACGATGCGTCAAGTCTCGGCGTCGTAAAATGCGGCTGATGGTGCGGAGCGAGGGGATCGGTTGCATTTCCATGTCCTCCAATTCCCATTGGATGGCTTGGTCGCCACAGAAGAAGCCCTTGTTATACAGGCTCAATCGTACCATCTCGACGATCTCTTCGATCTCCGCAGGAGTCCGGTGGGAGCTGGTAAGAGGTTTCCGGGACTGATCATCATACCAAGCTGGATCGTCGGGGGTATGCCGTGCTACCCATTTGTACAGCCACGGTTTTGTCTTCCCCAGTGAGTCACAGATGCTCTGGGGCTTTTCGCCAGTTAAATACCGTTGTACCG
>Ga0315288_10009653_pt1 | contig 12154 bp, 18 predicted proteins | sample YL17G11_20_MG_FD_203454 | JGI IMG/M metagenome (GOLD analysis project Ga0315288, IMG submission 203454) | Sediment microbial communities from Yellowstone Lake, YNP, Wyoming, USA - YL17G11_20 | ecosystem: Environmental > Aquatic > Freshwater > Lake > Sediment | place: USA: Wyoming | collected...
CGATCCCTAGCTCAAGTAGTTGGGGTACTGGCGAGGGACTTGTAAATGGATGATAAAGATGAGCCCAGGTCGTGGCACTCAATATCCGTGTCATGGGGGCAATTCGTCATTGCTCTGGCGTTAGCTGGGGGAGGATTTATTGCGTGGTTATTCGCGGATCGCATCTTAGTCGATCACCGCATAACCGTACTTGAACAAGGATACGCCTTTTTATTGAAAATTGAAGAACGGGAGGCAATGGAGTACACTGCCATGCGTTCCGCGTTAGACGGTAGGCTGATGGATATTCAGCGACAACTTGTAATTCTTACGCTTGAGCTTACTAAGCATCAGGCGTCAGCGGTAGCTAAACCGGGGACCAAATGACTCCCGCCATACTCAGCGTATTTAGGTCAGCCGTTACCGGATCGGATGGACTAGTTGATGCGGGCTACTTGGCTATGTTCTGGGTCATGGCCGCGGTCATTATGCTCATCCCATTCATGGGCACTATGGCGGCGGTAGAGATGTGGTTCGACCCCCTACACAAGTTCGACGCAAAAGGCCTAGGGATAGGCGTGGGAGGCGTATGTACGGGGTTCGGGGTGGCTATCGGCGCAGTAGGTGTCTTCCGTGCCGGGGATAGGACACGCGTTTCATGACCGCCCTTGGTATTAGAAATAACAATCCTGGGAATATTAGGTACCGAGCAGTGACTCGGTGGAGGGGTCAGATAGGAAGTGATGGACGCTTCGTCAGATTTGATACCCCCGAGCATGGCATTCGTGCGCTTGCTGTACTTCTATGTAATTACCAGAGGATGTATAAACTCAGCACTATTCGTCAGATTATAACTCGGTGGGCTCCTCCCACAGACAATAACGATACTGAAGCATACATTGCTTCAATAAGTAAGGTAACGGGTATTGGGCCTAGTGATCTGATTAAACTATCTGAAGCCAAAACTTTAGATGTCCTGGTACAGGCTATAATTCATCAAGAAAACGGGGTACAACCGTATACCGATCATCAAATTGCTCTAGGGGTTGCAGCAGCGCTAGGGTGAGCTTAGGGGCATACTATGAAGCTAGCATTGCTATCCATTATCGCGATTACAGGGTGTGCCACGCAGTCGCAGATGTCAGCGGAGCAATTGAAGGCACTATCTATGGATAAGAATTTCTCTGCTGTATGCTCGACCATAATCGGCCCCTACGGTACTGGTAGATTCGTCTACGTCAACGTGGATCGGTCAGTTGTAGCTAACGGGGCGATATCAGTGGACGCGAACTGCCTCATAACTATGAGCAACGAATCCAACGCCTCCGTGGTCGGCGTGAGAGTAATACCAAGGTTGAAGGATGACCACATAGAGTTGATAACTAAACCCTGAGGAGTGGTATGGAGCCTAAGTCACTCGACTCTCTGAGAAAAGATTACACTGAAGCCCGCAACGCTGCGGTAGCTTCGGTAACCTCAATCGCTCCAGAAGTTATAGCAACTACTCGCGTAGTTGTACGCGCGGTCGTGCTTTATCTTTCACTTTACGCCGCCATCTCTCTACAAACAGCGATGGCTGAGCAGATGAGAGAGATAGAGTAATTCCCCCGGCGTCGTCGTAGAACAGTTCATGGCCGGTGGGGTACTAGGGCTTCGCCCAAAACTATAGCGCCGGGGCGTCGTAGAACAGTTATAGGACGCTTTCTAACAGCGCCCTAACAGGGTCAAAAATAAGCTCCGGCTACCCCTATAGCCGGGGCTAAATTCTAGCCCTGTTAGGGCGCTGTCTTTTAGAGCGTTATCCGCAGGGCTACCGACTCGATGTTCCGACGCATGTTGTTAATCCTCAATTCCAGGCTAATCAACTCGTCGTGAAGCGGGGACATCGACTGCTCCAATGGGCCGGGAGTGTCCGGACCTCTGGGAGCCTCCCCCGCCGTTACCGGGCTAATCCTCCCCACTAGATCACCGAGTGTACCATCCAGGCGATCCAGCGCATCCCGAATGCCACGGAGAGCGCCTGATATCGTCCCCTCCATCGAGCCAGCCTTGCGCTCCGGCACCAGACCTTGGCCCGGGTCCCTGGCCAGTTGGTTCATTCCTGATCCGTAGTTACTCATCTAGTCCTCCAACGGTGTACACGTATGTATCGCGGCGGGATTGCCGTTAACTGCGGTCTTGACCTCTTTCTTACAAATGTGGCACTTGAACAAGTCCCACTCTGCTGTACCACCCTCGTAGGAGTAGCCAATGTAGCCGGTCTGCTTGAACGGGGCCGGTTCAGTCCAGGGCTTATGACCCGAACCAGACTTCGGCCCGAACAGCTTGGCGTCCTCATCGGGCGGGTTGGGAAACTCCACCCCAGGAGGATCGGTACCAAGTGGCGAGACCACTTCTATGTACTTCTGGATGGCGTGCTGGGCTTTCTTCAAGTCCTCGATCCCACCCTTTTCGCGCCAGCGCTCGATCCACTTGGTAATGATGTACTGGAACGGGTCGTAGTTGAGACGCCACGCCCTGTCCCAGTGCTCTTCCCCGTTCTTCTTGTAATGCGATCCGCCTACTTGGCGGTCATTCGCCTTGTCAGCCATGCTTGACATGCTTCTCTCCAGTCGTCGTCGTGAATATGGTTAGCGTGATGTAGGGCCAGGTCAGACTCCCCGTTCTTGTGACAGTTCCAGGCTTGGAGCATCGGGTAAGCGTTATCCCGCAGGATACGACACTTCCAGTGATGACCCGGTTCCTTGAAGTACTCCACGAAGTCCTTGGCCTCCTCCAGGTCGAAGTTGTCCTTCCCGAATAGCCACCGATTGATGGTGGGATGGTGGCGATACCAGTCGCTGGCGGGACCGTACTTGTCCTCTCCCTCCCACCCCTCGTACACGTGGAGGTTGTTCGAGAACTGATACATCGGGCCGATTTCCAAACCCGCCGATTCAGCGATGTACTCCTGTAGAATGGACATATGGACGTAGTTGGCGCCGAGCATCCCCCACACCATATCGTTCGACCTGTTACAGACGGTCAACGCCAGCGCTCCCTCCACTACGCGGAAGTAGAGCTGAGTATTACAGGGTAGGTCTTTTGAGTCAACTTCCAGATCTAGCTGCGGGTCCCACATCGAGATCACGAGCCTCCGGCTGGAGGGAGTATGCTCTAGCGCGTAGATCACGGCGTCTATCTGATCTATGTCGAAGGCGTAGCGCCAGCGGTATCCGTAAGCACCGTGCAGCGTAACGCCGTCATCAGAGTACTGGGCGATGTTCTTGGCGAAATGACTCGGGAAATCCACATTTTCGGAGCCGCTGAGCATCCAGATAGCTTCCATGTAGTGAAAGAAAGGATTTGCGTCCCGTTTGGGGCAAAATAGTACGCGCCGCTGAGGGCTGGTACTGTGTAGAAGTACGGGGTATTGGAACGCAAGTGCTCGTCCATTCCTGGTCTCCTCCCAGTCGGTGAACTCACCCTTCACCGTTTGCATTTCGTGATAGGCTTGGTTGATGTCCTGGTAGAGGAACACCATCGCCCCGACGTTGTTAATCATTCGTGCCTCCAGGCTCTGGTAAAGCGATTCTTGCTGGGCGTATCAATGTAGAAGCCCGCCATATTGGGCCCCACCATGGCCAGCTCCTGTCCCCGGCCTAGGTGCCATACCTGGACCTTCATCCCGTCATCGACGGAAAGGTGTACGGCCTTATGAATGGCCGATTGAATTTTCTTGTAACGGAAATGATAATTGACCGGATGGCCCTTGCTGTTAAGTAGGACGATGTCCTTTTTACCTGCCATTATACCCGCTCCTTGGTTTACCTTGACCAAGCCTGACTCGCTCGTACTTGTCGAGCTCACACAGGCAGTTTTGTACATCCTGTAGGCAGAGCTTCGCCCCCAGTTCTTCTTTCACCGCTCGCATCTCTGCGAGGGCTGACTTCTGCGGCACGTGCGTATTCAGCGGTCTATCGTGAAGTCGGTTCAGTCCTCGCATGCTACCGGGGCCGATTGCTGCCCAATCCCACCAATCGTCGGCGTTCTCAAGGTGGCAGGTATGCTTCAGATCGGCTATGATCTGACCGGCTATAAACGGCCCCACGCAGGGATAGTTGTTACCTGTAATAATCTCCCACGACTTCTGTATCGACCTACCATCCAGCTTCGGAGGATTGTTGAAGTACGAGTCGGCGTTGCCGCATACCCACTCAGACTTCCGTACACCTGTCGGCCCCGCCGTGATCATATACGCCCCCGTCCAGACCTTACCCCCATTAGCCATAAGACCGTCGAGAATATGGATGAACTTGGACTTATCCCATACGTGGGGGAAGCCTAAACGCTCCAGTGTCGGAGGCCAGTTTACAGTCCGACCGAGCATGATGGCGGCGACGAAGTTACGGTCATCCCAGTACTTCTCGTGACGCCAATTAGCTGCGAACCACCGCGTGACTCTATCATCCTCCCGTCGCACGTTACAGAACTTGTACGATTGAAGGATGGGGTCGGTAGTCCACGGCTTGGGGGCGGCAGCGTCCTTCAGCTTGAGGATGCGAGTCCGCTCGTTAATCCAGTGAGCCATGTTACTTAGTACTGTCTCATTCATTTCGTTTCTCCTGCGCCACGGCGGGCGCGGCGTATGGTAGGAAGTAGCCATTGCTGCATTGCTCGCAGATATGCCACGTTCCCGAATTGGTCGTCAGTTGCTTGCGAAGCACCTTGCAGCAACACTCCCTCGGCACGCTCGCGGCGTCGCCCTCAACTGCGGCGTGAAGTTTGCGTAATGCGCGCTGCAAATAATCTTCTGTGATCGTTTCGGGAATGAACCACAGATCGCGATCCTCGGCTTGTTTGTGGACTACCGTTAGCGCATTGTTCGTCACCGTCTGTATCGGCGGTGCGTCGTTGATGTGCGCGGCGTCGCAGTCACATTTGGACATAACCGGATAACGCCGAGTTACGCACCAAGATTCATGCTCGTTCATGTCGCGTTCCTCAGTAGTTCGTAAATCTGCTGGGTGGCTCGGAGGTGATCTAGGTCGAACACCCATCGGTCGAACTCATTGTTCAGCCGGTACTTCAGGCGATTAATCTTAGCCACTCTGCCCCGCGTATTGGCCTCGTTCAGGGGCTTGGTATTCCCTGCATCAAGACGCCTCTGCTTGACCCGGTCGATACAGATTTCGATGGGAGTATCAAGGAAGGCGAACAGGTGGTCACCATGATATCGCTCGGACGCAATCCCCATCGCGCCATAGCACTCGCTTCCAAGCAGGCCTTCGTATATGACATGACCCCAGGTGACATAACGATGGAGTAGAGCAGCGTGGACATCAGTACCAGAGATCGCATCTAATCCTCCGCAGTGAGCCTTACCGTAGGGTCCAAGGGCAACGACCGGCTTCATAACGCCGGGGAGGTGTAGGATCATAGCTTCAACCCTATCCTCCTTGAGGTCGACGCACTCTGCCGGAACGGGGTCACTCATCTTCATGAGCTCCCGAATGATGGTAGTCTTACCGCTCCCACTAGTACCGTGTATCTTGATAATCACTTAATAATCTCCTTGATAGCCGCTGCTTCGCGGGATTGGTCGCGTACTACTTCAGTTTTGTAGGCTTTGATAGCGTTAGAGAAGGCGTCTGCCGTCCGCTCTTTCTGAAGGAGCGTTCTTGACACCGTAGAATCCAGCGTCCTGTCGGCCAGGATACGATGGACGAATACGCGATTGGACTTCTGACCCTGTCTCCAGACCCGAGCGATCATTTGCTTGTAGAGGTCGTAGTCCCAAGGTAGGCCGTACCAGCACATATGGTAACAGCTACCCTGGAGGTTTAATCCGTGCCCCGCCGAAGCAGGGTGGCCCAGGAGGACCGGTATTGTTCCAGCGTTAAAACCGTCCACGATAACATCCAGCCTTTTCCCCGACATACCCGTGAGACATGGGGCGTTGGGGAAAACTCTCTTGATCCTCTCAAGATCGTGCTGGAATTCATAGCCAACGAGGAGAGGGTTGCCTTGGAGCTGTTCAACAAGATCGACCAGCGCTGCCGTTTTGAGGTCGTGTATAGGGTGAGCGAAATGCGTCTCATCGTAAACGCCCCCATTAGCGACTTGTCGGCACTTATTACCAACCGCGGCCGCATTAACCGACATGATAGTATCATCGCCCACCTCTGCTAGAAAGTCATCCTCGAATTGCTTGTAAATCTGACGGGACTTCGGATCAAGCTCGATCATGATGTCGTCAGTTATGAGGTCCGGCATCTCCAGATGATCCTCCGCCGCCAATCGCATCATCGTGCCCCGCAATTTCTCCTGTATCTCCTTGTCCGCCCCTTGTCTCAGGGTGTAATTGTACCCGCCAAACCCTGATTGATAGAAGAACTGAGCCCGATAGTGGGTGATAAATCTCCCAAGCGCATTGCCCTGATCGACAATGTAACTTTGCCCGAACAGGTCCATGTACCCATTCGGTACTGGTTCGCCAGTCAGGATCAGTCTCCTCTTGAAACGCGGCAAGTGTGGCTTTAAGAGCTTGAAGCGTGCTGTCGAATAGTCCTTGAATTTCGTCGATTCGTCCACGACCAGCATATCTGGAGAGAGCTTTTCCATACCACCAGCTGCAATGAACCATTTCAGCCCCTCCGGATTGAGTAGGTAGATGTTAGAAACCTCATTGAGCTTCGCGTCCTTGTCGTCACCGTGGAGAATGGTGTAGCTAAGATGCTTCGTATGGTTCCACTTCCTGATCTCGTCCGGCCAGACCTTATACATAGGCCGTATGGGGACGATGATTAGGATGCGACCGATGGCATTCCTCTGAATGAGGAGGTCTCCTAGGGTCAGAGTTGCGCTTGTCTTCCCCATCCCTGGGTCTAGGAGCAAGCCGCAATTGGCGTGCTCCATCCCCCATTTGATGGATTCAACCTGGTACTTCTTGGGGACCCATTCTTCACTCATAGCAGGTCCAACTTGAACGTACCCTTGTCGAACGTCGGGGGCATCAAATCGGCCATTGGATGGGTACCTAGAGAAGTACGCTTGTCGAGTACGTCATCTCCCACCCAATGGGTGCCATACTTGGCCCGTTTCCAGTCACATAGGATGGTCTCGACCTCGGCTGGTCCAACGGGGCGGTCGAAAAGTGGCGGGGCGAGAAGGTTCAGCACGTAGACTCGCTCACATGCCTTATTGAAAGCGTCGGGGGCAGAGTGATTTACATATAGAAGCACCGCAGCCTTCGCCGGTAGGGTGGGTAGGTTAGTACTCAGTCCTATCATGTCGTCTAGGGGTATACCTAGGCATCTGTCCATATAGTCAGCGATCTTCAGCTGGAAGTATGGGCCGAATCCGTAGAACTTGGACTCACAGTACCGCATGATGCCCCGGTAGTTGCGAGGTATGTTATCGTAAAATCTGTCCGGGTTCGGGCTAGACTGTCTCATGGACGCGAGCGTCTTGCGACCACCCTCCCCACGGAAGTGCCGTCGCTCAGCCGCCCTCGGAGTAACTGTACCTTCGAAGATACTCTCCAAGTAGTCCCAGAAGTGGATACCCTCTAGATCGGCGGCTTTGGCTGCCGTACCCGTATGGTAGTAGGCTAGCATGGCCACACTGAATCGCGTAGCCCAGCCATGACTCATAGTTTCACGGGCACGGTAGATGGCCCAATACACGGGATCAATGTCCCCCGTATATACATCTACCTTGGCAAACTCCTCAAACGTGCGAATTGTCTGAGGTAAAGTCGTCGATAATTGCCCTCCCGTCGCGGACGTTGTCGACCACTTCAATTCTAAATCCATATCGTCGTAACTTTTCATGTATAAACTCCTGTAATCTCTTAGGCTTTTCACCAGGTTGTTTGAACTCTATGAACAGTACCTTGCCCTTAAAGTGAAGATAGAGTCGGTCGGGCCAACCAATCCTACCCCAGACATTGAGTTTGAGTACCAAGCAGTCTTTCTGATGCTTGGCGTAATCTGATACATCTAACTCAATCTCCTTTTCAAGTTTCAGTTCTGACACGGCCCACCATACCTCTTGGAGTAGTCGCACCATTTACAACTATTACCTGGCCGGACGGGGAAGATGGTATCTTCCTCGGCATTCTTGATTCGGCCATCCATCAACATGCGGATCGGCTTCAGCCGCTCAACATTCGTGGCCTTCGCCGGAGTCACGACTCCCTGATCAATATAGATTAGTCGAGTCAGGAACGTCTTAGCGTTGGGATAGTGAGCCGCGCAGATAGCAACGTAGGTTTCCATCTGCTTCGGGTGGGAGTCGTACACTTGACCGGTCTTGAAGTCCTCGATACAGACGACCGCCCCGTCTTCAGTTTCGTAGTGAACGTCGATGATCCCACGGAAATAGGCGTCAGGAGCCTTGTAGTCTACCGCCTCCCACTTCTCGTTTACCGCCATCTTGAGTTCGGGTATGGCCGCCTTAGCCTTCAACATCATCAGGTGGCCGCTGACCTTCTGGAACTCTGGCGGGTATATCTTGATCTTCCCGAGCAGGTAGTGCTCGCCCTGCTCGTGAATCTTTGTCCCCCGTTCTGAAGCAGGACTGGGAGGTCTGAACCCAGGTAGGTTCTCCACGTAGGAGTACTGGTACTGCTTGGGACAATCCTCGTAGGTACTGAGGCGGGAATAGCTCCAAGGTCTCATAGGTCTTGCTCCATACGCCAGCCTAGGAATACAGGATGACGCGGTTTATCTTTCACTCCGATCGGCAGGTATTCGTAGGTGATCATCTTGTAAAGCAGGGAATCTCGTTGCTTCCAGATACCTGCCCGATCTTCAGCCGTGAAGCCCGTTCCTACATTGAAGGATACGCCAGTCTTGACGTCTTTCACTACTAGAGCGCCGAGCACCCCCATAGGGATCATGTTGGCCTGATGGCTCGACCTCTCGGTGTTCCCGAGATTATCCAGTTTTGCCTCGTTCGCGTTGTGCATCTGTTCCTCGAAACCGATGACGGTAGCCTCAGATTGGAGCCGCCTCTTGACCTTCAGCAGCGCTCCCTCGTTGACTGTCGAGCGACCATACTTGTACTGGCCTTTCGGGTCGCGGATCATCAGTCCCTCGTAACCCACGTGAAGCATGTGATCCTCTAACCTCAGAAGCTCTTTCTCATTCTCGATCAGCGTGTGGGGGACAGGGATGATCCTCTTGTAGTCCGCGTAGTCGCAGGCGATACGGAACCTGTCGCGGAAGTCGCCCAGGTTCACGATGTCGAATACGTGTAGGCGAAGGCCGGTGATATCTGCGTCGTGGGCCATAACGACCTTCATCGTATCGCGGAACACCGTCTTACTGAAGGCATCCCCGACTATGAGTTCCCCATCGAAATCAGCGTCGTGCTTGAACACTTCGTTCACCGCCCGATTGGGGAGAGGCTTCAGTGAACGAGTGACTAAACTCCCGTTCTGGAAGGTGGCCCGAACGCCGTCCAGCTTAGGACTGGCCATTACGGGGTAGCGTATGCGGTCGAAATCCGCATTATCCGCCAGCATTGGCTTGAATTTACTAATCATACAGTGCTCCTACAGTTATGATTTCGGACTAGTACCGGGGAGCGCCGGAGCGCCCTTACGAGCTGTCTACGCCCCGATTAACAGTTCTATAAACTTGTAAAAACCGTAACCGGCGAGCGCCGCCGACCCGTAGAATATGAGGTTAGTTATTACCATTCTCCATTTCATATTTCACTCCTTCGTGCCAATTAGGCCCGACTTTGACTTCGGCTCGGAATGGTACATCCCATCCTGCCTGGGTCTCCATTGAAGCTCGGATAACGGCAACTTCCGCTTCCAAATGGTTCGGGTCCACGCTGTATACGTTCTCATCGTGGACCGTAGCCAGGAACCGACGATGATTCGTCTTATAGCCCACTTCATTAATGGCCTCCTTAGTCTGATCAGCCGCCGAGCCTTGAATTAGATAGTTCAGCAGCTTATATGAGAAGTCCCATTGTTGGCCCTTCACGATCTTGGGCGGCTCGGCATAGATGAGCCTACCACCCCACGTCTTGACGGGGGAGCCAATCCGACCCCGGTGACTTACGTCGTCCATAAGCTCTTGGAAGCCAGGTAGAGCAGCAAAGTAATGCTTGCGAATACTTGCAGCAGTATTACGATCCACCCCCAGAAGCTGAGCGAGAGAGTTGATGCCCGAGCCGTAGATGAGGGAGAATCCGGTATTTTTGACCATCTTTCTCCCGATGTCCATACCTGTGTCTCTCTTGATGATCTCGTTGACGACTTCGTGGAAATCTGCTCCAGGGTCATTGCGGTAAATCTCCGCTGCGCGTCCTTCGGCAAAGTGGGAAGCAATGCGCATTTCTTGTCCATTAAAGTCGCTTGAGACGAGCACATGACCCTCATCGGGGAGTACATACTGACGTAAGAAAGGCAACGGGGGCAAACCTGCCGGGGCGCCGCCTTTGAGTTCTGTAGGGATGTTCTGGAAGTTCGGATTGCTGCTTGAAAGTCGTCCAGTTCTGGTACCATATTCGTCACCTTTAACTTGATTCCACGAAGGATGAAGCGTTCCGTCATACGCTGCGAATTGAACCCACGGACGCATAAAGGTAGTAAGCAGCGTCTTAAGGTGCCCCCGATATTGGAGTAGTTCCCTGAGTTCGGGGTCTTTGACGGCTTGGTCCATACTAGCCTTGGCCGTCGAGAGTTTGCCGGTCGGCGTGAGAAGAAAGTCCGACTCGTGAGCCCGACCCGATTTAAGCAACGCTTTAGCCAGTTCCGCGCTAGAGTCGGGGTTACAAGGCCCGATGATCTTCAGTAACCGCTCGGTAACTGTAATCATCGTAGCTTCAGCCTGGACCAAATCCTTTTCAAGCTTATCCTTGTCTACCCGAATGCCATCGGCCTCGGATTGGCTCAGAATAGGTGCAAGACGCTGCTCACGGCGATAAGCGGGGAGCATACCAGACTTATTGGTATGATCCATAAGAGCCTCGTACAGCTTCCTGGTTCGGAACGTGTCCCCATTAGCATATCGCCCCACAAGGCCACCAGGAGCACGGCAAATATCCCGGCCAGGCTTGTAGCTATGACTAGTAAGCCAAGAATCAAGTTCATCTTTTTCGTCCGGGGGAATCTGGAGGATGCGCTCGGCACTAGGCTTGAGGCTTAGGCTCGGGGCGTGGACGTCGTACAAGTAATTGAGGAAAAGGGTGTCGTGTACCCTAAGAGGGTCTTTGGGGTATGGGAGACCCATGTGAACACGAGCGACTTCCGTGTCGAAACGGGCATGGTGGCAGAGAATTTCAGGTTTCTGAGCCCAAATTGTAGCCAACTCTTGCCGTGCTGCCTCGAACGTAGTGTTATTTTCACTCGGATGTCCCCATGCTAGGTAGGTTGGGGACTCGGCTTGGGGGTACCAAATGGAGACTCCGACCGGCTTAGGTGGATAGTCTGGCCAATTGGCAATTGCTTCTGTTTCAAAGTCGATGCAGACGGGCAACATAAAGGATTCCTATGTACGTTCATTTGTAACTCGTTATTCCAACACGAGCCGTTCCTACCGCAAATTTTACATTGTCTCAGCATAATAGCCAGCCCTCCGAGTCGCTGCCCAAGGGCTGGGTGCTACACTTAGAACTTCCTGACTTCGGCCACCTTGTCGACGGGCTTGTCGTAAGGCGCGTACATCATCGGCGTGGTCTCCCTCCGCTTCGCCAACAGCGCGGTAAGCACTGCGGGGTCTTCGATCTTATCCAGGAGGGCGAAGTTCACTTGGAACTGTGTCTTCGCATCCGGCTCGACCGACATCTCCGCGATGACCGCGATGGGGGGAAGCTTCAGCACGTTCGCGATCTGGCTGGCGAAGGTCGACCAGTTCTTCACGCTCGTGACCGGCATCTTAGCGATGGCGACCGGAGCCTTGTTGACTTGGTGCAAGTCGCTGGCCGAGATCATCCCCAACCTGCGGACGTTCTTACACGCCTTACCCTTCCCACCGCCGGGGTCGCTGTTCCACTGGTTCTTCGGGCACTCGTGGCAGTTCTCCGACTGGGGCTTGGCGCTCTCGGGGTGGGGTTTGAGCTCGTCGTCAGTCTCCCCGAAAGCGTAGCAGATCGGCGGCTGCTGGTTGTTCGGGTCGTAGCGGTCAGCGTACAGCTGATTCTCGAACACCGAGTGAAGGATCACGACCGGCAT
>Ga0315288_10009658_pt1 | contig 12149 bp, 9 predicted proteins | sample YL17G11_20_MG_FD_203454 | JGI IMG/M metagenome (GOLD analysis project Ga0315288, IMG submission 203454) | Sediment microbial communities from Yellowstone Lake, YNP, Wyoming, USA - YL17G11_20 | ecosystem: Environmental > Aquatic > Freshwater > Lake > Sediment | place: USA: Wyoming | collected...
CACATCGAGCGCCTTGAGGACCGTGATTGCTTCCTGGATCACCTCGGGCGGTGCGGTGATTATCAGCGAGTTCGTTCGCGCGACGGTGGAGACCCGGCCGCGCTCCCGCAGCACCTGCCGGACCGCCTCGCTGACCTCCTCGGCCGCGGCATAGCGGAGCTCGATGACCTCCGTCGTTTCCGTGTCGGCATCTGCTGCACCCGCGTCGGCGGTGGTGCTGGGTGGCGGTGCCGTGACGTCGTCCTGCGCCAAGGCGCGTGACGGCAGATAGAGGGCCATGAGGACCAGCAGGCTGCCGAGCAGGGGCAACGGCAGGTGAGTGAGAGGGCGTAGGCGGTTCATCGGGGCGCCTCCTGTCCATGGGCGGATGCGTAGTGGGTCCTCCAACTCCAGGCGAGAGCGAATCCTTGGGGAGAGTCGGGGTCTGGCAGGCCGGCGTCGCCGGGTTCGCCTGGCGGCCTTGTGGGACCGGCGATTGTCGCGGGCAGGACTTCCTGACTGACGACTGGCGTCGCGAGCGGAGGTATATGGAACGCCGGCGCCGAGCGGGGCCCGGCAGCGCCGAACGTCCTCGCGGGTGGGACTTCAGGCCCGCGTGAGCCCCGCGCCGCGCGCACGGGAGCCGCTACCCGGACCATCCGCACGACGACACGCTCGCGCACCTCCACGACCGGTACGGGCACCTCGACACGCTTCTCGACGACCCGCTCGACGATCTCGGGCCGCACTTCGGTCCTCACTGTGGCCACCTCACGCGGCCACGCCGTGCGCCCACACCATGCTCCCAGGGCGAAGACTGCTAACCCGCAAGTGAGCGCAACGCCAAGCCGGGCCGGGTGCAGGCGTGGGGTCGGGGCTGCACTCCCAAGCGCCTCTGCGCCGGCGCGTGCCCGCTCCACCGCCTCGTGCAGCCGCTCGCCGGGCACCGGCGCCCACACGGCAGAGCACACGGCACCCTGCGCGGCCCGGAGCCGGCTGTAGTGGTTGGCGCACTCAGTGCAGGCCCTGAGGTGCTCGGTTAGATCCGCGGGCACGGGCTCGCGTCCGTCCAGCGTCTCGTGCATCCTGAGTCTTGCTCCGCGACAGTCCATCGCTCAGTCCTCCTCCGTGACGTCGGCCAATGCTCGGGCCAAGCGCTCGCGTGCCCGGTGCAGGTGCGTCTTCGCCGTCGTCGCCGCGCATCCCATGGTCTCGGCGACGTCGGTCATCGCCAGATCCTCGAACGCCGAGAGCGTCACGACGGCTCGCTGCTGCGGAGAGAGCGAGTCCATCGCTGTGCAGATGCGCATCCACGTCTCTCCCGCGACCGCGTAGTGTTCCGGCGTGTGATCGGAGCCGTGCACCTCCGCGATCCGCGAGGAGTCGAGCGAAGCGTGTCTGCGCCCTTTGCGCTTGCACATGCTGACGGCGCAGTTCACCGCAATGGTGCGGAGCCACGCGGTGGGCTCGCGGCCCGTGTCGTAGCGATCAAGCGCGTGGAAGGCTTTGAGGAAGGCTTCCTGCACGACATCCTCCGCGTCGTCCTTCGAGCCGACGATGCCGCGGGCGAGCCGGTACACCATCTCGCGGTGCCGGTGAGCAACCTGCCAGAAGGCGCCGGTGTCGCCCGCCTTGCTCCGTCGCATCAACTCGGCGTCTTCGTCCGCCATGCGCGCATCGCACCGATCGGGAAGTCCCAGCACTACTACCTCTGAGTGTCGCGGAAGGATTACGGTTTGGCACGGGCCAATGTGCAGGCAGGCATGCGTACGCTCCCACGGGAAGGGGAAGGAGATCCACGATGATACGCCTACCGCTGCTGGGGGCGACTTTGCTCGTGTCGGTGCCCATGGTGCTCGCACAGGGGCAGACGCTCCAGACCGGGTTCTTCCGCGTCGCGCTTGGCGGGCCGGGTACAACGCGTCTCGAGGTCGATCCCAGTGGGCATGGCCAGTACGTGGACACCCTCTGGCGGGCTGTCGGCATCGATGGCGCGCGGTGGTCACCTGACACCAGGACTGAGGTCACCGACGATGGCGCCGACGCGCTGACGGCTCACATCGGGCCTCTCGCGGTTGCGGTGTCCCAAACACACGACACCCCACCCGCGTCGTCCGCTGTCCAGGTTCCCGCAGGCCAGACGCTCGTGCAGCCATTCCTGCCCGAAGGCGATGAGCTGCTCTCCGTGTCTGTGTCGATCCCGACATGGGCGACGACCGATTCCGCGGCGACGTTGAGGCTGCGTCAGGAGTCCCCTACTGGGCCCATCGTCGCCGAGCGGCGCCTTGAGGCCCTGGTGGACAACGCGCGTCATGTGCTCGACCTCTCGGGCCAAGGCCTGCCGGGCGGGCGCTGGTACTACCTCGAACTGGCTGAGGTGCAGGGCGTTGCCGGGTTCTGGGTCAGCGGAGGCAATGCGGAAGATCCGGACTGGGCGCTCCGCGTCGCTGACCAGACCCAGCCCGCGACCCGCGCTACCCTCTTCTACACCACGGCATCCATCTACCAGGCGGACCTGTCGCTGACGCTTCGCGGCCCCGAGCTGACGATGCGCATCACTCCGGAGGGCGACGCCGCTGTCCACGCCCTCATGGTGTGGCCCTTCGAGCGGGACGACTATGACACATCCAACCCGGGAACGATCCCCTTTCGCTACCTCGTGACGGAGGACGGACGCTACATCCCCATTCACCAGTTCAAGCGGCGGTCCGTGCACCCCGTGTCGACTTCGGACCGCCTCTACCTCTCCGGGCTACGAGGGTTCGACGTGCGCTTCACCTTCCCGGAGGGCGCGTCCAGATGGGACCTGGTGATGAACGGCGAAGAGATGCGGATCCAGACACGCGCGCGGGCGATCACGATGGCCTTCGAGCCCGAGTCACGCTGGCTGCCCGACTACTTCCCACGCTTCACCGCGTCGGACGAACGCGCCGCGTCGCTGCTCACCGAGTTTCTCTACTCCCACGGCATGAACTTCGGGATGGGCGTGAACCCCGACTGGGCGGAATGGGAGTCACTCGTCTTCGCCTGGCAGCAGAGCTTCCAGGAGGAGCAACTGAAGTCATGGATCGCGGGTGGCTACCAGATGACGCCCGAGGGGTACCTCCACAGTTGGGGCGCAGATCCCGGTTGGCCGTTCCCGTTCAAAGATGACGATGGCGACGGCGCAAACGACTACGACACGCGCCACTTCACCACGGACCCCTGCTTCGTCCTTGGCGCCTGGCGGCAGGCCTGCTGGACGCGCGATGACGGGTTCATCGAGCAGGCCATGCCTCGCTGCCGCAAGGCCATGGACTTCATGCTCAACGATCTCCACGGCCGGGACGGCCTCATCCTCGCTATCGGGCCCCTACACACGGGCGCAGACGGCGGCATCGGCAACAACTACTGGGACATCCAGCCATTTGGCCACCTCGACGCCTTCGCGAACAGCTACTACTACGCCTCGCTCGAGGCCATGGCGGAACTCGAGGACTGGGCCGGCGAGGCAGCCAGAGCAGAGGAGCTCCGTGGCATCCGCGATCTCTGCAAGAAGCGCTACAACGAGGTGTTCTGGAACGATGCCGAGGGCCGTTTCGTCGGGTGCGTGGACCGCGACGGCGTGGCGCACGACTACGGGTTCACCTTCGTGAACCTCGATGCCATGGCCTACGGCCTCGCTTCCGAGGAACAGGCCCGGCGCATCCACGACTGGATGGAGCACGGCCTCAGCTCATCCGGCGAGGCCGACATCTACTCGCGGTGGGTCTTCGCGCCCCGCGCGAACACGATCCACAACCCCGGCCGAGAGGAGAAGGGCGCGACGATGCTGCCCTGGTGGTCATGGGTATGGGGCGGTACGGCCTGGGAGGACCAGTGCCAGGACGGCGGCGCGATCCTCTACACGAGCTTCTCCGACATCATGGCGCGGGTACGCTACCGCGGCGCCGATGACGCCTGGCAGCGGCTGTCGGAGATCCTCGACCGCTATGCCATGCCCGATCACCTGAGCGGCGGCAGCCCCCTCTCCCGCGGCGAGCGCAGCCAGGGCGGCCCCGGCGGCGGGCCAGGCCAGGTTGGCGTCGAGGGTGAGTTCCCGGAGAGCGGCATGGTGCCGTCTTCGTTCCTCCATGCCTTCCTCGGACTGAACGCCCGGCCGGACGGCCTGCATATCCGCCCGAATCGGCCTACCAGTCTCGGCTGGATCGGCGTGGAGAACGCCCGCTATGCCGGCGGGAGGCTGGATGTGCGCGTCGACGCGAGCGAGGTCGCTCTCACGTGGACCCCGAACACGCCCGCGGACGCACAGCCGCTCTCGCTGCACGTGCCTGTGCCTGCGCCCGGCGAGGGTATCGTGTTCCGGCCGTGGGAAGGGACAGCGGAGACTGCAAACGTCGAGCAGTGAGCCAGGAGGGTGCACACGATGTCGCGCGCAACTCGAAGGGCTTTCCTCAGAGCCACCGGGATCGGCTTGGTGGCCGGCTCGGTGAGCCGGACACTCCCCGCCGACGCCCAAGCGGAAGGAGCGGGTGCCGCCGTGGATGACATGGTGCTGATCCCCGCGGGCACGTTCATCATGGGCACGACCCAGTCCCAGGCGGACGAGCTGGCCGCACGGCACGGCTACCATGTGAGCTGGTTCTCTGGCGAAGTGCCCACGCGGGAGATCGAGCTGCCCGCCTACCGCATCGACCGCTTCCCCGTGACGTGCACCCAGTATGCCGACTTCTGCAAGGCCACGGGCCACGCGCCGCCGATGGGATGGCGAGCCGGAAGCCCACCTGAGCGGCTCGCGGACCATCCCGTCACCTCGGTGAACCGGGCCGACGCGCGGGCCTACGCCGCCTGGGCAGGGAAGCGCCTGCCGACCGAGGCCCAGTGGGAGAAGGCCGCCCGCGGCGAGAACGGGCTCATCTTCCCCTGGGGCGACGAGTTCGACCCGGACGCCTGCCAGTTCCGCCGCGATCCGCTGGCCCCCGCCCCCGGCACGGCGCCCGTCGCCGCGCACCCCACGGGCGCGAGCCCCTACGGCGTGATGGACATGGTCGGCAATGTCCTCGAATGGTGCGAGGACTCACCGGGGCCGGGCGCCGGTTTCCTGAAGGGCGGCTGCTACCTCTTCGAGGAGATCGTCAACCTGCGGGCCGCCTCGAGGATCATGAGTGGGTTCGACAACAACCCTCTGGCGTTCTACGGCTTCCGCTGCGTCCGGGAGGTGGCATAGATGGCGACGATCACGCTCCACCCCACCCCGGGAGCGATGGCGCTCGGGATCCGCGACATCCCGGCATTCCCCGGAGAGGGCTTCGGCGCGGGCTGGCCGGAGTCCATTGGCGACGCGGCCAGAGCGGTCTGGTTTGGCAACATTACCCCTGAGCGGCGGGACCTGGGCGACGGCGCCTGGGAGCAGACGGGCAAGCGCGATGGCGAGGTCTCCTACCGCATCACCTTCACGGCGACGGAGGACACCGTCGACGTTCAGCAGTCCGTGACGAACCTGAGCGACCGCGTGTGGGAGCAGAGCCTGGCGTTCAACTGTTTCCAGTGCGGCAGCGCGCCCTCGATCCAGGACCACGAGTGCCTGCGCCACTACGTCGGCCTTGACGGCGAGCCGCGCCGGCTGATCGAGATCCCCCGCCAGTTCGGCCCACGCCCGACGGTTCAGCTCTACAGCGTGGAGGGACAGCCGCTCGGACGTGACATCCCCTTCGTCGCGGGTTTCGCTGCGACGCCGGACGTTGTCCTCGAGGGGTGGTTCGCCATCGTCTCCCGCGACGGGAAGCGCCTGGTCGCGACGGTCTCGAAGCCGACCCTATTCCTGTTCCAGAACATGGAGTACTCCTGCATCCACGCCGCCGCCGGGTTCGGTCGCCTCGCCCCCGGCGAGACCGGCGAGGCCGAGAGCCGCCTCTACTTCGTCGAGTCGTCGCTGGTAGACTGGCACGCGCGGGTGCGGGACGAGATGGTCGCGGCGAGGCAGGTACCGTGACGTGAAACAGCGAAGAGACCTGCAGTGCGAACGCCCGGCTGGGAAGGAGACAGGCGGATGGCTCAGCGTCCCCTGATCATTGGCGTGACTGGCCCCACTGGCGCCGGGCGCTCCACTGTCGCCGGGATCCTCGGCGACAGCTATGGAGCCCGGGTCGTGTCGATGTCTGGTCTTCTGCGCGAGCATTCTCGGCGAGGTGCAGCGACTTTCGCAGAGCTGCAGGACATTGGGGACGAGCTCTGCCGAGACATGGGCGACGATGCCGTGGCGGGGCTTGTACTGGACAGCCTCGACCAGTGCGCTGACGGGGCCGTGGTGGTGGATGGCTTCAAGCGCCCTGCTGAGATACGCCGGTTCCGGACGCAAAGCGACTTCCTCCTGATCGCAGTTCAGGCGCGTACTGAGGTGCGGTGGGAACGTGTCAGGGGGAAGTTCCCGTCACGGGACGAGTTCGACAAGGTCGACAGACGGGACAACCGAGAGGTGGATCAGTGGGGCATGACCATCGGCTATGGCCAACGTGTGGCCGACTGTGTCGCGCTGGCAGACGCGATGGTGTGGAATGACCTGCCTGTCCTTGGCGCGCCCAAGGGAGACAGCCGGGGTCTGTTGCAGGAGAGGGTCGATCGCACTTGGCGTCTCCTAACAGAGCCCGGCGCTCATCCGCCGACGCTAGCCGAGATCCGTATGGCTCAGGCCTACACGGTTGCGCTACGCTCGTCGTGCTTGCAGCGGTCCGTCGGGGCCGTCGTGATGAACGAGGAAGGCAGGATCCTCGCGGAAGGCCACAACGAGGTGCCTCGGGGCCAGAAGCCGTGCGTCGAGGAGTACCAGCTCTGCTACCGAGCGAAGCTCAGAGACGAGGAGATCCAGGGACTCGCGCACGTGTTCAGGTGCGGTTCCTGCGAGTCAGGCGGACAGCTACTGGTGACGTACGTATGCACTTCGTGCCGGAAGGCGCACGCTGGCGCGGACGGAGCCGGGTGCTCGGACTGCGGCAACGAGACCACCCCCCAGCTTGTCTGCGGTGGCTGTGGGATGCGGCTAGACAGCCAGTTGCCGCGTCGGAAGCACCTCGACTACTGCCGGGCCCTACACGCGGAGGAGAATGCCATCCTCCAGGTGAGCAAGAACGGGGGAGTCGGGCTTGACGGGGCCACTATACTGGTCACTACGTTCCCCTGTGCCCTGTGCGCGAAGAAGATCGTGAGCTGCGGGATATCGCGCGTGATCTTCTCCGAGCCTTACAACGTTCCGGAGGCGATGGAAGTGTTCCAGAATGCCGGCACTACCGTGGAGCCATTCGAGGGGTTCATGCAGTCCGCGTTTCACAGAGTCTTCGTGGATAGGCGGGAGGCGCTCAGATGAGCCAGACACCAGATAGCAAGCGGTCTCAGGAGGAGAGCGGCGACGCGCGTGCTGGGGCCAACCCTCCATCGCCCGCGCCGACAGGTTCAGGCGCCGAGCGCAGTCGGCACTTGATACCTGGGTCCGCGTGGCTCACGAAGCCCGCGTGGACGAAACCGGTGCGCAAGGGGCGCCCACGGTAGCTCCGCGCTGTCGCGCCTGAGCAGCTCTGAGGTCCAGTAGTCCGCGTCCTCTCGGTGCCCCGCTAACAGGCGCCCTTGGCTGCGCCACAGGGCAGGAGTGCCCCGCCGTCAGGCGACCTGCGAGTATGGACGGCCTCGTCGGAAGGTTGCGGGCTTCGCCGTAGTCGGGTCCGAGGCGCCCTCGTAGACAGCCCACTTCATCGCCGCCGCCGGGTTCGGTCGCCTTGCCGCCGGCGAGACCGGCGAGGCATTCAGCCGCCTATACTTCGTGGAGTCCTCCCTCGACGACTGGCACGCGCGGATGCGGGCGGAGATCGGGTGATCGAGTGAGGAGAACCCCGGTCGTTCGGCGTATAGTGGGAATGGCCGCTCTGGGCCGACCGCGGGCTGACCGAAACGCAAGGGGAGAATTCCGTGGCAACCTCGCTTGAGGACATCATGCCCCTCATCCGGCGAGCCGCGTCAACGCTCCGCTCCCTTGGCGCCAGCGAGGTGTACCTCTTCGGTTCCATGGCATCCGGCCAGTGCCATGAAGACTCAGACGTCGATCTGGCAGTGACTGGTCTCCCGCCCGGGATCTTCTACGATGCTATGGGGCAGGTCTGCGACATCCTGGGCCGGCCCGTAGACATGGTCAGCCTCGATGACGACGTCCCCTTCACACGGTATCTGAAGACGAAGGGACACATGCTCCGTGTCGCCTGAGCTGCGAGACCAGGTGGAAGTCGCGCTGGCGGAGTTGGCACGTCTGCTGGCCGTCCACCGCCCGCTACTGGACGAGTGTGCCGAGCGGAAACCGAACCATATCGAAGTCTCTGCGCTTGGTGCGGCCCTCCACGCCTTCTACACCGGGGCGGAGAGCCTGCTTCGGCGTATCGCGGTGGAGGCGGGAGACATCCCTCTGCACGGCGACGCTTGGCACCAGGCGCTGCTCCTGAGCATGTCTGGCCCGACGGCCCTCAGGCCCGCCGTGATCTCCGAGGAGACGCGCGTCCTCCTGAGGCCATACCTGCAGTTCCGCCACGTCTTCCGACAGGCATACACATCTCACCTCGATTGGGCGAGGATGTCTCCACTGATCCTGCGGTGGGAGGAAGCGTTTGCCGCGTTCGCCCGCGACGTGCACACGTTCGTAGGACCCCTTGGCGAGTAGGCTCGCAGCCAGCAGAGCCTTCAGGTGGGCCGGGCCCCAATGGCCACGATGGCCTTGTCCGCTGCATCGACCACTGCGCCGTCTCGCGAACGGAATGCGAGAGCGCGCAAGTGGGGCACGACGGACGTGTCGCCTGCGTCCCCAAGCACCTCGCATGCGAGCGTAACGGGGCCGCTGTTCACATCCCGCAGTGCGTCCAGCAGGACGGGCACACACTCATCCTTCAGTCCCAACCTGACGAGCGCGGCGGCTGCAGCGGCCCGCACCCACGCCATCTCGTCCGTCAGGCACGAACGGAGTGCGGGGATGGCCGATCGGGCTTTCTCTCCCCGTCGCCCCAGCCCGTCCGCGGCACGGGCTCGCACGAAGGGGTCCTCGTTCGCCAGCAGGTCCTCGAGCTTGGCCAGTACCTCCGGCGAGTCGCCCCCCGCCTCGGCGAGGCACTCAGCGGCGTCCTGATCGGCGCTCGATCGGCTCGGGAGCGCTTTCAGTACCTCTGGCAGACCGAGATCCCGTCGGCCGAGTCGTGTGAGCGCTATCGCGGCTGGGAGGCGGACCCACACGGCCTTGTCCTGCAGGCGTTTCTTCAGAGTGGGCACAGCCGGCAGCGCCACGCCCCCCATGCGGCCCAGTGCGTCGGCCGCGACATCGCGAGTGACAGAGTCGGCGCTGGATGCGCAGGCGATGAGAACCGGCAGCACCTGAGAGGGAGGGCGGCCGATCCTGCCCAATGCGCGGGCCGCGGCCTCCTGAAGCCGAGGCGATCCCTCGTCCCCCAGCAGGCGCATGAGGTCGGCCGTCGCCCCTTCGGCCGGCCCGCCGATGGCCCCCAGAGCATTGGCGCAGCCGATGGCGAGCGCCTCGTCCGGCTCTGACAGGTAGACGCCCAGCGCCGGGACCGCCGCCGTGGCATCCGGACCCATGGTCCCGAGTGCGTGCGCGACGCGGAGCCGGCACTGGGAGTCGCCCGTTCGCAGGAGGGCCACCAGGGGCCCCACGGCTTCCCGGCCGACATGTGACAACGCGGCCGCGGCGCAGCACGCGGTCACCCCGTCCGATGAGTTGGCCAGCGCGGAGAGCTCCGGCGGCGCCGTACTGGCCACCCACCCCAGGGCCCAGATGGCCTCGCGACCCACGATCGTGCTTGAACCATCCAACCACCCCGCCGACGGGGTGTATACGTAAGCGTACGACTGATCGCCAACCATCTTCTCGAGCGCCGCCACCGCGGGTCGCGCCTCCTCGCCCATTCGCGCGAGAGCACACGCGGCCGTTGCCCTGATGTCCGCCTCGGTGCTGTCGAGGCACCCGGTGAGCTCTGGCACTGCTGCGGACGCCGGCTCGCCGATCTCGCCCAACACCGCGGCAGCGCGCTTCCGCATCGACGTGTCCGAGCTGTGCAACGCCTCACGTAGGACTGGGATCGCGGCCTCGTACCACCCCAGCATCGCCAGAGACTGTGCGGCGGCAGCGCGCACGGGCTCGTCGGTGTCCTGCAGCGCCCTAAGGAGGGCCTGCTTCGTCGGCTCCGTGGGGAGGCCTAGGTAGCCCATCGCCCTTGCTGCGGCCGCCCTGACCCCGCTGTCGGCGTCCCCCGTGCAGGACGCCACGGACGATGCCGTGGACGGGGAGCGGGCACCGATCCGCGCCAACGCCTCGATCGCGGTCCGTCTGGCATCCGCGCTCCCATCGGCCAGACATGGCAGGATGTCGGGAACGGCGCCGGCCGCTGGCGGTCCTATGCTGCCGAGCTGCGTGAGCGCCTGGAGCCGGACCCCACTATCCGAGTCGGACAGACCCTCAACCAGCAGCGGAACGCCGGCCTCGCCAATCCCGCTCAGGGGTCGTAATGCCGTCTGTCGCAGCGGTGCGTCCGGGCTCTCCAGAAGCTCGGCCAGAGCGCCCAGCGCGGTCGGGCCGGCGGCGCCAAGGGCGCGCTGGGCCGCGAAGACGACGGTCTGGTCCCGATCGCGCAGTAGTGTGATCAGGTCGGGGATGACGGGGTCGAGGAAACCGGGCTGGGTACCGCGCAGGTCCATTGCCCTGGTGCCCAGCGCGCTCGCGGCCCCCTCCTTCGCCTCAGGAGACTTGCTCCTTAGGGCTCGCCTGAGTGCGGAGAAGCCTGGATCGCCCAGCCCCGCCAGGGCCCTGGCCGCGACCAGCCGCACGCCGAAGTCGCTATCGCCAAGGTGCTTGGCCAGAGCGGGCACGGCCTTGGGACCAAGCGCTACAAGGGCATCGGACGCGGGCACCCATGCATCCGAGCCGATGGAGTTAGGATCGGGCCGTTGCCGGATGGCCTCGAGCTGTTCGGCTACCTGCCTCTCAACCTTCGACGGCCACACCGCGACCACTGCGAGGCCGAGGACCACCAGGAGAACGCCACCGAGAACACGTCGTGGACGCACTGCAGACACCTCCCCGGGTGGGAGCTACGGGAGAGTACGGTGCAGGACATGTGCGTTCCGGTGCGGTCCGGTTCGCTCCGTGCTCCCGCAGACCTTCCGCCCTGCCGGCGCCTGGAGCAGGAGGCGTGGCCCCGCGCTCGGAACGGTCGGTGGAACCAGCAAAGCTCCGAACGCGAGGTGTAGCTCAATGACCCGCCGTCACTTCCTGCGTCTCGCCACGGTCCCGGCCGCGGTCGGTGTCTGCGTTGCGGCGCGGGGCCAGGGCGGGCACGCATTGCGCTTGGCGACAGTGACCCCGCCCGAGGACACGGAGTCCGTCCTGCGCAACCCGGACATGGGGTGGACGCTGTATGAGAACTACCCGCTGGACAGGCGGCCGGGCGGCGCGTCGTTCCTCGTGACGAGCCCCGGTGACGCCCTGCCGATGGTGGACAACGTCGCCATCATGTTCTCGTGGTACGACATCGAACGAGAGCCGGGGCTCTACGACTTCACCCACGCCGACTACGCCTACGACTACTGGCGGCAGCGTGGCAAGTGGATCCACCTTCGGATGAGTACCGAGTCGCTGCTCTGGTGGACGAACTTCGACCCGCCGAGTGGCAAGGGCGTGCCGGACTACCTCCTCAGGCGTTTGCCCGCGGATCGACAGGAGGTGCGCGAGTGTGAGGGGTTCCCCTACACGGTTGTCGACGCTCGGGAGCCTTACTACCTGGAACGACTCGAGGCGTTCCTGGCCGCCGTGGCCGAGCACTTCACTGGCGAGCATGAGGTCAGGCTCATCGACCTGCGCGGCCACGGCCTCTGGGGCGAGTGGCACCAGGGATTCCACTACGGGACCGTCGACGACCGCCGGCAGGCGCTCATGGGGGTCATTGACCGGTGGTCCGCCGCGTTCCCGGAGCACTACCTGGCGCTGAGCTACTCCTACGACCCCGACAGCCCCCCAGGGTACTACGCCGGTCCGACGGACCACTACTACCCGGAGCACACAGGCAGCCACCAGGACTTCCTCCGTTGGTCGGCGTTCGACTACGCGATGACGAAGCCGAACATCACACTCCGGCGCGACGGCGCGGGCGGGGCCG
>Ga0315288_10009659_pt1 | contig 12147 bp, 15 predicted proteins | sample YL17G11_20_MG_FD_203454 | JGI IMG/M metagenome (GOLD analysis project Ga0315288, IMG submission 203454) | Sediment microbial communities from Yellowstone Lake, YNP, Wyoming, USA - YL17G11_20 | ecosystem: Environmental > Aquatic > Freshwater > Lake > Sediment | place: USA: Wyoming | collected...
GGTGTAATTGCAGCTAAGGTATTATTTTTTGAGATTGTCTCTCAGTTAACTAAAGGAGACTTTGGTTTAAAAAGAGAGAGTAAGAAAGATAAGTTGGTTGATGGCGAAGAGATTTTTAACATCCTCTTGACAAAGAAGCAGGATTGAGTTATCTATTAGGTGGCTAGATATGTTTGGTAAGTACGATGCGAGGTATTCTATTGAAGGGTTAGCTATATATGAAGAGGTAATAAAACAAGCTAAGAGCGAGTTTGAGGCTAAGGTGGGAAGTCTTACCGTCTTTCATAAAATGCTAATTGACCGAGTAGCAGATGCCTATGTTAAGGTTGCCGCAGAGAATGAAATTAAAGCTTTTTCTGACAATAAAACAGGTCAAGAAGTACTCCAAAAGTGGTTAAATATGGCTCTTTCAGAGTTACATTCGGCTACCTCAGAACTTGGGGCAAGACGAATTTTCTTTGACCGGACTGTTGATATTTTAGATAAACACGTTCTTGATGAAATGTTGAGGAAAAGTATATTAACCGAAATGCGGGATGCAGTTAAAGAGGGAGGATAAAGGCTATGTGGGAGTTGAGATACTATGAAAGTACGAGTGGATGTTTGTCTAGGACAGGATTTACCGGAGATTGATTTATCTTTTCTCACAAGACGAGAAACATGGCTTCCAGGTACAGGTATTTATCTTGAATTTAATTTAAAGGGTACTTATACCGAAGGTTATGACTTTAAAGTTGAGTCTGATGTTCCTGAGGTAGTTGTTACTAAGTATTCATGGAATCGGTTTTTTATTAATATTCAGCAATCAGGGATAGTTACTTTTTCTGTGGTTCAAAAGGGTGTAGTAGTTGTCTCAAAGGAAATTACTTTTAAGGTTTCAGTTATTTCGGTTCCTCTTATTTATTCGGTGAATGATTTACTTTGTTCTTCTGTAGCAGACATTCGTTTTTTTGCTAATAGGTTGGCTGATAATACAATAAATGGAACTAGATTTTCGTTGTTTACGACACGAAATCTTGAAGGACTTTGTTCCATGAACTTACAGCCTAATCCGGCTTTTTGGAGAATATATGAACTTATCCTTTCCATTCTTACGGAAAGAGGGTTGAAAGTTTATATTACCCCCTATGATTATCGAACTCTGTACACTTTTTCTTTAATTACAAGTTTAAAAGATATTATGCTTGGTTACATGGATAGGAGTGCAAAGTTTAAAGTTGTTTGGGATATGTCCTCTGGTTTACGAAAAAAAGAACTGGGTTCTACAATTGATATTATTACGAATAGATTTGGTAAGGATATTAAATTAGCGGTTAGAGCAGACATGTTTAATAAGGTGGGTGGAGAAGGTTTTGCTCAGTCGTTTGTAGAGTTTAGATTAAAAGATAGGGTTCCTGGTAATGACCGTGGGATAAAAATTGCTCGGATTAAAGATATAACTAGAGACTATTTTGCTATTCGGACATTTGCAAAGCAAGCAGTAGAAAATGGTTGGGGTGTAGAATACTCTCCTAGATATGAGGGCCATGATTTAAGGAAAATTCAATATTCTTTGAGTCGTGCGATGTATATTGGATATTTAGATGCGGTGGGTGAAGATAAAAGTGATTAATGCGGCAGATGTATTTGACCGTGCAATTACTCGGCTGGACAAGCTAGAAGTAAGACGGTCATCTTCTGTATTTGAATTTGAGCCGGTTTCATTGGAGACCTTTGTTACGGATAAGTCTTACCTTGGTTTGCCTCCTCTCTCTCCTATTCAGAGGGAGGCTGTTGAGTACGCAACTCAAATTTATAAACCAGAGACTATGAAAGCCCTTGGTTGGAAATCAATTCGACCTACCTCTGAATTAGTACTTTGTTGGGGTAAAGGTTCTGGTAAAGACTTTGTTGCCCGAGTGATGCTTTTAAGAATAGCTTACCTTTTACTTGCTTTAAGGAATCCTCAAGGTTATGTTTATCACCCTGATAGTCCTTGTGGGGTTGAACGAATTGATATGCTTAATACGGCTGTTAATAAAGAGCAGGCTGTTAATGTTTTCTTTACTCCTTTAAGAAAATATATTTCTCAGTCTCCTTTTTTTAGGGCAAGGGCTCAGGTTCTTGTATCGGAGATTAAATTTGATAAGGGTATTTATCTTATTAGTGGTCATTCAGAGGCAGAAGCTCAAGAAGGGCTTAACTTAATCGCAGTAGTTTTGGATGAAATTGCGGCTTTTAAAACGGATATGGAGGTTCAAGATTTAAAGCGGCTTAAGATTAGGAAGAATATGCCTCAGTCGGCCTCTTCTCTTTATGATTTTGCTAAGTCAACGGTAGCTACTCGGTTCCCGTTAGGGATGGGGAAAGTTATTTTATTGTCTTTCCCTAGATTTAAAGGTGATTTTATTACGACTAAGTACGAGGAGGGATTAAAAAAGAAGCATGTGTACGTTAGTAAGCATGCTACTTATGAGGTTAACCCCACTAAGAAGAAGTCGGACTTTCAAGAAGAAATGGATGATAATCTTCAGCGGTATCAAGCTAGGATTGAGTGTAATCCTACCCTGGCTGAAGATGCCTTTTTTAAGAATGAATTGGCAATTTTTAGGGCTTTTAAGAAAGAGTTGCCTAGTCCGATAGATGGATATAGTAATAGATTTAAATCTTGGTTTATTTGTAAGGATAATTTTTTACGGTATGGACATGTAGACTTATCTAAAAACAGAGATTTGGCTGCTATCGCCTTTTGTCATGCTCCTGAGGTTATTACTAGAAATACAGAAAGACAAGAAGAAGATGGGGTAAATAGAACAGTTCAAATTGATATTCCTATGGTTAATTTAGATTTTGTTATGTATTTTAAAGCTCCTCATGGTGGAGAAATAGATTATTCTCAGATTCTTGATACGATTCTTGATTTTACAGAGGTGCGTGGTTTTCCTATTGGTTTGATAACATTTGATGGTTATCAATCTGTTTATATGAAGCAAACACTAGAGAAAAAGGGTATAATGGTTGATGACCTTTCTGTAGACAGAACTAGGGATGCTTATGAATCTTGGCAGGATGTTTTATATGAGGGAAGATTTACTTCTTATTATGTTCCTTATTTAGTTGAAGAAGAGATACCTTTTCTGATAGACTTTAAGGGTAAGAAGATTGAACATAGACAAGGGCGAAGTAAGGATGGTTGTGATGCGGTTGCAGGTGCGGTACATAATTGTATACAATCAAATAATTGGTCGGGTACGCAGGTTTGGGCTGCGTAGTAGGAGGTCTAATGCCAACTGAATCTGAAGGAAAAAAGGCAGCAAAGAAGTCAATTGAAACGGGTGCTGTTGGTAGGATAAAAGATATTCTGGTTACTCTTCAGAATGATGTTTTTGATAGGCGTGGTATTACTTTGGACCAGCTTATTTTTATGACTAGAAATGATGGTCAGGCTAAAGGTATTCTTAATGCCATTAAATACCCCGTTAAAATGGCTCGTCCTACTATTAAAGAACCCGAGGGTGGTGGAGTAAGAGAGACAAAGTTTATTAAGGAGTGCCTTCTTTCTCCTCCTTCTGAGGGTGGAATGCTTACTCCTATTCAGAGCGTTATTTCTAGAATGGCTCTTAGTGTCAGAGATGGGTATAAAATTTTTGAAAAGGTTTGGGAGTACAAGGATGGTAAAATTCGGATAAAGAAACTTGCTTACAGGAGTACTCTTAGTACCAATTTTACATATGATAAGCATGGTGAGATTACAGGAGCAAGACAGAAGGTTTCGACTCCTCATTTTATAGATGCTACTTGGCCTTTGGATAAGATTGCTTACTATGTGTATAATGCTGAGGAGAACCCCTACTTGGGTGAATCGGATTTTTATCCGGTATTTTATCACTATGATAAGAAGCATAAGTTGTATGCAATTGCTCATTTGGCGTATCAATTAAATGCGGTACCTATTAAAATTGGTAAGCACCCTTCTAATATCCGGCCTGATGACCTTCAGAAGTTTAGGGATACTCTTGCTTCTCTCGGTACAATGATTTCAATGACAATGACTGATACTTGTGAGGTTGAGGCATTTGAAGGTAAAAGAAGCCTCAATGAATTTTTACCTATGATTCAGCACCATGATTCGATGATGTCCAGAGCCTTTTTGGTGCAGTTTATGAATCTTGGTCAAGAGGGTAGAGGTGGTAGTTTTGCTCTTTCTAAGGACCAGAGTAATCTTTTCTTGATGTCCCTTATGTCTCTTTTGACGGAGATTGCGGATGTATTTAATAGGCAGGTAATTCCTCAGCTTATTGATTGGAATTTTGGTTCCAAAAAGTATCCAAGGATTGTATTTAGTCCATTTTCAGATACTATTCGGTCTGCTATCATGGACCTTTATAAGAATCTTCTTGCGGCTAGATTCCCTCAGGTTACTCCTGAGTTTGCTCTTAAATTGGAAGAGATGGTTGCTAATGAGGTTGGTCTTGAATTGAATTATAAAGAGATTGAGGTAAGACAAGAGAAGGAAAGACAGGAACTCCTTGATGCCGAGAAAAATGCTACTGTAACTCCTAGCAACCAGCAGGGAGATGTGAAACCTGGGCAGTCTCAAGTGTCCGATGAACAGGCAAAGGCAGCTAAAAATAAGTTAAACCCTCCGCAACTTTCTGAATACCCCGGTGTGATTTCTCTTGGGGGAAAAGAAGAAAGTGATGAGGATTTACAGGAAAACCTTGACATTGTTATTTAAACTGTTATATTAAAGGTGATGAGGCTATTATGCCCTATAAAAATTGTCACGGTTGTAAAATTGACGATTCGGCTACTGAGATTGTAGGGTATAAGGAAGCTAAAACGAAGTGGGGAATAATTAGATTGGTGTTAGCAAAGAACGCCAAAGGTGAAACAGTAGTAAGAAATATGGAATTACCTAGTAACATTCCGGTGTCTGTTGCACAGCATCTTTGTAAACTAAGAGGTGGTGAATTTTCTCCTGCTACTCCTCTTGACCCTAGGCAACAGGTATTATCAGAAGGAGAGCGGCTTGACCTTTATTTAACTGCGTTGGAAGGGGAGGTGATTTAAATGCCACTCCCTTCGCCGAAAAAAGGTGAGAAGCAATCTGAATTTATTTCTAGGTGTATTGCGTTTGAGACGGGAGCTTCAGATAGGCCTGCTAATCAGATAGCGGCTATGTGTTATACTAAGTGGAGAGATGCGAAGTCTGGTAAACTTTCTGAGGAGGATTTTAATACTATGGAACGCTATGTTTGTATTGGGGATAATTTAGCTTTTCTTTCTCAGCACTCTAAAAAGAAGGGTCTTTCTCTTTGGAGAAAGCAGATTTTAAAATATGGAACTTGGAAACATCCTGAAAATTCAGAGATTGAATTTAGCATTACTCCTGAGGTAGCACAGCAGATTGTGGATAATTTTGAGTCGGGTATTCCTGAAGATGCTCCGGTTACTCTTACTCATACCGATAATCCTCAGGGTAAAGTTGGTAGAGTTAGGAGATTCTTAGTTACAGAGTTTGGTCTAGACGCTATCCTTGCTGTAGCCGATGATGGTGTTAATGAACACATTGAGAATCCTGAGAGGGCTCCTGGTGTGAGTTGTTGGCTAGATTTAAATTATAAAGATAAGCAGACTGGTAGTTCTGTTGGTGCGGTTGTTAAACATGTCGCTTTGGTAAATCACCCATATATTGAAGGTATGACGGGCTTCCAAGAAGTACAAGCTGTTCTTTCATCTATTCAAGAAGAAGATACATTTTTGCCCCTAGTGTTAAGTGAGAAGGACAAATCGAAAAAGGATGAGGCAATGGAGATTACTAAAGAAGTTGCTATCCAGACGTTGAAGGAAAAATTTAACGTGGATGTTGAGACTCTTCTTTCGGCTTCTTCGGAACTTGGAGTTCTAAAGGAGAAGGTTACGAAAGGTGAGTTGGTGCCACAGACGGATTTGGCAACTTTCCTTAGTGACGAGCTTATTAAAAAGCTAAAGGAAATGCTCCAACTTGGGGAAACTCAGGTTGACCTTAAGGTTGCGGTGCAGTCTTTGGTTGATAAGCTCGGTGAGGCATCTACTAAATTGACGGAATCTAATACTAAGCTGAGTGAGGTTCAGATTCAGCTTAATGTCTCTAGGACAGAGAAGATTCTTGATATTATGATGTCTCAGGGCAGAGTGCTTCCTAGGGAAAAAGATTCGCTCATTAAGCTTTCTTCGGCTAGCCCCGAAACCTTCGTGGAGCTTATTGAAGCACGGAAGAGTGGTGAACCTCTTATTAAACTGTCTGGTGAGACAGGAACCGCTTTTGGTGAGTCCGACGCTGATAAGGAAACCAAAAAGAAAGAGGCGGTTGTGCGTAATGTTGAGAAGGCAAAGACAGAAGGCTTTGCTAAGTAAGTGTGGGAATTAATAAAGATTAAGAGGTAATACAAATGCCTTCTTTGAAACTTCCTGGTATTGTTGATGTGGCAGTTGTTCATGGTGTTGAACTTCTGGCTTTTGCTACTCTGCCTTATTATCAGGTTTCTGGTAATCTGCTTGCGGCAGAGGGTGCTGTTGTTATTGGTGACCCGATTGCGTATAATGGTACTAAGTTTGTTAAGTACGCTCTCACTACGGTTGCTAATGAGGCCGTTGCTACGGGTGCAACTGGTAATCTTCAGCGGGTGTTTAAACTCGCTCAAGAGAATGTTAAGCAAATTACCGATGTTAAGCTTGATGGTGGTTCGGCTCTTGTTGAAGGACAGGATTATGTCGTTGACTACGACAATGGTGTTCTGTTTATGACGGCTTCCGTTGCTAATGTGGTTGCTCTGACCTGTTCTTACAAGTGGGCTGCTCGGAATTGTGCTGGTTTTGTTCGCATCCCTGGCGACTCTACTGGTTCGGCGGATGTGCCTATTGAAGTAGTTATTGGTGGTGCGGTTAAGTACTCCCTCATTTCTACTAAGACTGGTTATACCGCACAGATGCTTAAGGACCTTAGAGCTAGGTACATTATTGCGGCTGATGCGGTTATTTTTTAAGGGCGAGCGAAATAAGAGAATAGAGGAATACAATGCCTGAACTTGCAATTTTGGAACAAGAGGTACTTACTGGTATTATTGAGAAGTATACGCCCCCGCCTGATAATCTCGGTCAGTCGCTTTTTTCACGGATTTCTCATCCGTATACTTCGGCTAAGTGGGACGTTATTCAGGGTAAACAGAGAAGGGCTCATTTCACGATGCCGAACCGAGAAGGTAAAATCGTGGAACAGCTTGGTGTTGGGTCGAAAACTGCTTCTTTCGCTTACGTCAGAGAGAAGAAGGCTTTTGAACCTACGACTCTTCGTTGGCTTCGGGCTCCTGGTGAAATGTCTACGGTTAAGGCTGAAGAGTGTGTTCGTAGGGAATTGGCTGACCTGAATAACAGGATTGAACGGCTTGTTGAGTCTACCTGTTGGGATGCTCTTAAGGGTACGATTACGATTAATGAGCCTGACGTTGTTGCTACGGTTGACCTTGGTGTCCCTGGTGCTAATAAGCCTAGTTCTTCGGTTACTTGGGAACATCAGACTTCTACCGTTTATGATGCCGATATTATTGGTGACCTTAAGGCTTGGAAAAAGCTGATTCTTCAGGCTACGGGTTTCCCTGCCACAGATGTTTTTATTAGTTCGGCTACCTTTAATTGGGTTTATTTGAACGCCGCTGTTCGTTACCTGTTTACGGACCGTGTTAGGGAGGAACTCCTTAGCAAAGGTACTATTACTGGTTTGCTTGGACTAAATTGGCATCTTTTTGATGGTTCCTATGCGAATGATAGCGATGCCCTTATTCAGTACGTTCCTGATGATTACCTGATTATGATTGCTAAGGGTGCTAATTCGTTCAAGATTCTTGAAGGTCTTTCGGCTGACCTGGATGCTCCTGATGGGCATACTGGTAAGTTCTCTAAGTCTTGGGAATCGAAGGACCCTTCTAGTATGCAGATTCTCGTTGAGTACTCGTTCATCCCTGTTTTGATGGATGCGGCTGCAACGCTGTATGCTCATGTTAAGCATTAAGTAGAGTAAATACGCTATAGGTGTGTTTATAAGGCTCTCCCCTTCTCTCTTAACCGAGAGGAGGGGAGAGAAAATTTTAAAGTACGGGAGGAACCTATGATAGTGTATTGTTTAAAAGACGGACTCACAGCGAATGAGCGGGTTCATATGCGTGGTGAACTTTTTAAGTTGCCGGAGATTCTTGTAAAAGAACTCGGTGATTTGCCGGATGATAAGCTTGCTAAGAAACAGAAGAGAATTTACAATGAGCAGGTTTTTAGACGGCCTACTGCTGATGAGCTTAGATTGGCTTTTGTTGGTAAGCAGTTTAAACTTACTGATTTTACGGACAAAGAAAAGCGGGAACTTGCTCAGGCTTTGAAGTCTCGTAAAGCTAAGGAATCCGATATTATCGAATACCTAGAAAAAACGACTCCTGCGGCTGATGTAGAAGATGCTGAGGAACAGATAGAAGAGGAAAAAACTGCATAGAGTGTCTTTGGTGTGTATCACCAGATAGGAGCCTAATATGGCTGACGTACCTACGATAGCTAATGTGGATATGGTTCGTTGGGCTGGTGGTATTGATTCAAGAGTCAATGAAGAGTGTTTAAAGTTTTATTTGAAGTTGACTTCCCACCTATTCAGAGAAATGATAGGTGATACTAACTATGATGCGGTTTTAAATGGTACCGTTGCTACTGACGTTATTTCTCGGATTGAATCGGCTGAGGCTCTATTAACCGTTGGTTTTGCTTATCCTGCTATTGCGGCTCCTGTTGGTGAGGTTGGTTTAGTTAGAAATATGCGAGTAGGTGTTGGTGGACAGGTTGAAATTTTTTCTCCTAGTAAAGAAATTATGGCTATGGCGGCTAATTTTATTAACATGGCAAAGAGTCTTATTCCTACTGTGTATTTCCAGGCCGAAACCGCAAGTGGTATTTGGCATACCGTAGTTATGAATGTATTTCCTGGGGTTAGTGAAATTCCTACTGTTGGTGATATTCATAGTTACGAAGAAGAGGTTATTAAAACTGAAAGAGGCGATAGAGACTATGCAGCGGAGATGGGTTAATGGGTCGAGCAGGGCATAATCTTTTTTTTAAATTTTCGGAATTTGACCCGAGAGGGTTGAATACTCCTGCTGTTATGTTAGATTTTGTTGCTCAGAATTCTGGTGAGATGAAAGAAAGATTATGGGAATTTCTTGTTAATGAGACTCCTATTCAAACTGGTCAGATGCAAGAAAAAGTAGAGGTATGGAATTTTAGAGCGTCTAGAGCAGGAATATCTTTTGAGTGTGGTTGGAGAGCGGCTACTTTTGGTTTAGGTTACACTCACTTTTATCCTAAGTATGTTCTTGAAGGTACAGGTATTTATGGTATCCATAAAACTCCTATTGTCCCTAGAAAGAAGAAAGTGTTGGTTTGGCAAGATACAGAGGGTACCCATTTTGCTCCTTCTGTTCTTGGTCAGCCACCACAGAATATTTTAGGTAAGGCTACAGACAAGTTTATGGAATGGCTTAAAAATTATTTTGCCGATTGTTTCTATGCGTCAACCGCTACTATGGCTACTCGGTGTAAGAAAGGCAGATACACTTCAGCCCAAGTCTCGGCAATGAAAAAAACTACTACTTGGAGTGGCTTTCTTGGTGGTAGAAGGAAACACTAATGTCTTTACTTCTCCCGCATAAGCAAGCTCTGTATGAGATTTTTCAGGCAGAGATAGATGATTCTACTGATGGGTTGCTTTATGAAAAATGCGATGGTATTTTATACACTTCGGTAGATAAGTTACCAAGAGATAATAAATGGACAAAGTTTTTAGTTCTTGGTGACTATGAGGCAAGAGATATTGCTATGGGTTGGAATCCAGAACGCTGTAGGATGTATACTCAGGCAATTCATGTGATTTGTCTTGTTACGGGTAAAATTTTAGAGTCCGAGGCTGAGTATTATGCAGATGAAATTGGGAGAATTGTACGGAATATTTTAAAAAATAATCAAGATTTGGTGTCTACTACCTATACTACCGGTATAGCTATTGAGTCTCATTTGTGGGATTCTAAATCTGAGTTTACTCAGTTTTGGGAGTTACGGGCTAATATGCAGACAATCACGTTGCAACTAAAGGTAAAGGAGGCATAAAATGGCAGAGCCTTCTATGTTTCCTTTGGCTATTTATTCTGAATTAAAGACTGTTTTAGAAGCGGCGGTTGGTTTAGATTATGTAGATTCAGTTGTTATTACTAAGTACAGGTATCATGGTTTGCCTAGTTTTTCTCATCATTCAATTATAATTAGTCCTATGGCTGCTGAAGCAATGGAGACTGGTAATATTGGGACAAGATGGATAGATAATGAAATTTTACTTGCACTTTTAGTAAAACCTGCGTATGGTATTATTGATGCCATTATGGGTAATGAATTAAAGGTAGAGGGAGAGTATTTAAATGACCCTCCTAAAATTGGCATCTTAAGAATGTATGAGGATGTTTTTAAAGCACTCTATAGGAATACATTGAATGGAGTTATTCAAACTGTACCAGGAGAGGGTGAACTGGACAGCCGAAGCGACTTCAATGTACTCTTTGAAGATGACCGAGAAGGATTTTTAATGGAGGCCAAGCTGATTTATAGGCCTAGAGGACATCCATTTTACGGTAATCCGTGAGGTGAATTATGACGGAAACAATTAAAGTTCGACCAAAGAGTGGTGGTTCTGTTAGGATAAACACTCCTAGTCGTTCTATTGTTATTACGGGAGTTACGGAAGTTACAAAAGATGTATACGACAACTATTTAGTTGATTTGGTTGATGTGGTTGTTGCTCCTGAGAAACATGTATATAGAAAGAGAGAGATTAAAGAAACTTTAGATGGAGGCGAATAATGCCACTCCCCGGTTATGAAGCACAACGTGTAGAAGGCATGCAATGGGCCTATGGTACTAAGAGGCAGAAGGATTATATTACTCCTCTTCTTCAGGCAGATATTACTCTTACTCATCCTATTCGTGAACTTTCGGTTGCTGAGATTACTAAGGAACTCCGTTCTGACAAAGCTCAGTATGGTAAGGGGCATGAATGGGCTACTTATGCTGATGAGGTTGCTAGAGACGTAAGGTTTTCTAGGACGTTTGATGGTAGTTCTGCTATTCTTGGTTGGTGTTTTGCTTTTGCTATGGGTAAAGTTGCTACAACTCAGCCTGATAGTGTAGGTTCTCCTACGGTATTTCACCATGCCTTTACTTTTTTTGACCCCTTGACTGAGACTACCTCTTCTGTTCCTGTAACTACTGCTGTTGAGCATGTTACTGGTGGTATTAAGAGGTATCTGGAGTCGTTGGCTGTTACAAGTCTTAGTATTTCGGCAGAAGGATTTGAGCATCTTGTGGCTACAATTGAGATGATTGGTAGTGGTAAGACTACTACTTCTGCTATGACCATTCCGACTATGCCGACTGATTTGGCTTTCCTCACCTCTCAAAATGCTACGATTAAGCTTGGTGATTCTAGTGAGGTTATTACTACTCGTATTCGTAGTTGGAATCTTGCTATTGGTAATAATCTTCGTGAGGCTCGTGGATATTTCCCCTCTAGTGGGGTTAATCGTGGTAGGATGGAAATTGGTAATCGTACTATTTCCCCGTCCTTGGTTGTTGACCTTGATGCTGGTTCTGATATGCTTACTGATTTTCTTGCTGGTACTGAAGTTGCTTTGGAAATTTATTGTCAAGGTGCGATTGCTGAGGATACCTACTACCATTATCTGAGAGTTCGGTTCCCGAGCCTTATTCTTCGGGCAGTTCCTATCGAGGAAAATGATGGAGTTTGGACGTATAATATTACTTTTGATGAAGAGACGGTTCTTTACAGAAGTGGAGATACTCCTGCTCCTATTTGTTATGTTGAAGTGCGAAATACGACCCCAACCTATTTGGTGGCCGCTACCTAAGTGTTTTATGGGTACCGGCCCCTTAATTGGGGCCGGTGCTCAATTTAATATGTATGGGAGGATTATTCATGTATGACTTGTCTCGTAAAGAGATTCTGGTAAAGGTCGTTGAAGAACGTGGGGATAAGAGGGCGGTTCTAACACACCGTTTTCGTATGCCTACTTCTGATGATTGGTACAA
>Ga0315288_10009660_pt1 | contig 12147 bp, 4 predicted proteins | sample YL17G11_20_MG_FD_203454 | JGI IMG/M metagenome (GOLD analysis project Ga0315288, IMG submission 203454) | Sediment microbial communities from Yellowstone Lake, YNP, Wyoming, USA - YL17G11_20 | ecosystem: Environmental > Aquatic > Freshwater > Lake > Sediment | place: USA: Wyoming | collected...
CCAGTCGGTCCATCCCGGCGGGGTGATCTGCGACCAGGTATTGCCCGCATTCGTCGAACGGTACATAGATCCTGAATTGCCCACAACAAAGCCGCTGTACGGGTACGGGGTCCGGGTCGGCGTTCTCGTCGGCGTTCGTGTCGGCGTCGGCGTTCTTGTGACCGTCGGCGTTCGTGTCGGCGTCCGCGTTCTTGTGTTCGTCGGCGTTCTCGTGATCGTCGGCGTTCTTGTTTCTGTCGGCGTTCGTGTCGGCGTTCTTGTCGGCGTCGGCGTTCTCGTGATCGTCGGCGTCCGGGTGGGTGTCGATGGCGTCGGCGTCTCGGTCGGCGTTCTTGTCGGCGTTCTTGTCGGCGTCTGCGTTCTTGTCGGCGTCACCGACGGCGTCGACGTTCGTGTCGGCTTCATTGTGGGCGTGAGCGTCACGGTCGGCGTTCTTGTCGGCGTCCGTGTGATCGTCGGCGTCCGTGTGATCGTCGGCGTTCTCGTGATCGTCGGGGTTCTTGTTTCTGTCGGCGTTCTTGTCGGCGTTCTTGTCGGCGTCTCGGTCGGCGTGCGTGTCGGCGTTCTTGTGATCGTCGGCGTCCGTGTAGGTGTCTCCGTGGGACCGCCAGGCGTGGGCGTTCGTGTCGGCGTCTGCGTTCTTGTCGGCGTTCGTGTGACCGTCGGCGTCCTTGTGACCGTCGGCGTTCTTGTGTTCGTCGGCGTTTGTGTCGGCGTGCGCGTCACGGTCGGCGTTCTTGTCGGCGTCGGCGTTATTGTCGGCGTCTGAGTTGGCACCGGCGGCGTCGGCGTGAGCTGAATTTCGCGCAGGACGTAGAGGTTGTTGTCGTTAGAACCCACGTAGATCCGCCCGTCAGAGCCGATCGCCGGTGAGGAGCCGAACAGGCCCACGCTCTCGTAGAACCCGGAGAGCGTGCCGTCGGAACTGAGCGCGTACAGCATGTGGTCGTTGGCCCCCACGTAAATCCGCCCGTCAGAGCCGATCGCAGGCGAGGACTCTACATTCGCATCATAAGAAGTGTAACTCCAGGAGAGCGTCCCGTCCGAATTGAGCACGTAGAGGTTATTGTCTCCGGAACCGATACAGATTCTCCCGGAGGCGTCTATCGCGGGGGAGGAGTAGACTTGACCCTCGGTCTGGTAGGTCCAGGAGAGCGACCCCGCCGAGGTGAACGCATAGACATTGCCGTCGTAGCACCCGATGAATACGCTGCCGTCGGCGCCGATCGCGAGGGATGAATTGAGCGCGTCAGCCGCGCGGTAGCTCCACGCAAGCGACCTGTCTGAGTTGAGGGCATACACATCTCCGCGCGCCACCAGTTCCTCGCCATCCCATACCGAGATGTGGCCGGTGCCCCAGCATATCCTGCCGTCAGTCCCGACAGCAGGGGAGGAGGGGCTGGCATAGTTCGCGACGTATTCAGTCGAGAAGCTCCATTTCAGCTCTCCTTCGTGGCCTCCCTGTTGGTTGAGCACGAGGAGCTTGGTGCGCGCCTGGAGATAAATTTCATCCGTCGTGCCTATCGCGGGAGAGGATAGCCAGTAATCCTCCCACACGGAAGATTCCGGCTGGTGATAGCTCCACGCCAAGCTCCCCGTAGAGTCGAACGCATAGAAGTTTTTGTCCTTGGAGCCGACGTAGACTCCTCCGTTGGCGTTGATTGCGGGGGACGAGGAGATGCCGGCATAGGTAGTATAGCTCCACGTACCGGCGTAGCTCCACGAAGCCGTGTAGCTCCACGAAGCGGTTTCGTAGCTCCACGCAAGTGAGCCCGTCGGGGAAAACGCATAGAGCATTTTGTCGGCGCTCCCGACGTATATTCTCCCGTCCGTATCCAGCGCTGGGGAGGAATCCACGCTGCCGCCTGTCGTATAGCTCCACGCGAGTTCGAGCTCAGCAGGCCCCGCGTAGCCACTCAGGCCCATATGCTTGAGATCTTTGTGGAACATCGGCCAGGCACTGGAGGCGAGCTGGATCGGCGTCGGCGTGATCGTGGGGGTTGGCGTTTCGGTTGGTGTTGGAGTTATCGTCGGCGTCTTGGTCGGCGTCGGCGTCGCGGTCGGCGTCCTGGTCGGGGTGTAGGTTGGGATGTAAGTAGGCCACGTCGGCGTGATCGTCGGCGTCGGCGTGATCATCGGCGTCGGCGTGATCGTCGGCGTCGGTGTGATCGTGGCTTCGCTCAGGACGTAGAGGTTGTTGTCGAGAGAACCCACGTAGATCCGCCCGTCAGAGCCGATCGCCGCGGAGGAGTTGATTGAGCCACCGCCCTTGTATATCCCGGCGAGCGTGCCGTCGGAATTGAGCGCGTACAATCTGCCGTCCTGGGCCCCCACGTAGACCCGCCCGTCAGAGCCGATCGCAGGCGAGGAATCTATATTCGCAGCAGCACGGTAACTCCATGAGAGCTCTCCCGCCGAGGTGAATGCGTAGACATTACTGTTTCTGGAACCGATATAGACATTCCCGGAGGTGTCGATCGCGGGGGACGAGTGGACGCCGCCTCCGGTCGGGTAGCTCCAGGAGAGCGCCCCCGCCGAGGTGAACGCATAGACTTTGCCGTCGTAGCACCCGATGAAGACGCTGCCGTCGGAGCCGATCGCGGGGGATGATTGGAGTGTGCCGCCCGTGGTGTAGGTCCACGCAAGCGACCTGTCGGAGTTTATGGCGTACAATTTTTTTAGGTCTCCTGTGCCCCAGACTATCCTACCGTCAGTCCCGACAGCAGGGGAGGAGGGGTGAGCATCGGTCGCGGTGCCTGTGCTGAAGCTCCATGCCAGTGATCCGTCCAGGCTGAGCGCGAGGAGGCTCCTACGCGCCTGGAGATAGATTTCACCCGTCTCGCTTATCGCGGGGGAGGATACCCACTGATCCTGCTGTGCAGCGCCCGGATGGGCATAGCTCCACGCTAAGCCGCCCGTGGAGGTGAATGCATAGAAGTTGTTGTCCCGCGAACCGACATAGACTTGATCTGTTGCAACGGCAGTCGAGGAGATGTCGCCTGCGGTCGCGTAGCTCCATGCGATCTCGCCCGTCGGGAAAAACGCGTATAATATATGGTCGTCGCTCCCTATGTATATGCTCCCGTCCTTACCCAGGGCGGGGGAGGACCTAAGATCGTCGCCCGCCTTGTAGCTCCACGCAAGCCCGGGCATCAAAGGCCCCGTGTAGCAACTACTCCGGCCTGTATGCTGGAGGTCGGTGTGGAACATCGGCCAGACGTCGCAGGGCGTTGGAGTCTCCGTCGGCGTCTCGGTCGGGGTGAAGGTTGGGCCTCCAGGCGGCGTCTCGGTCGGCGTTTCAGTCGGCGTCGGCGTCTCGGTCTCCGTCGGCGTCTCGGTCGGCGTCGGCGTCTCGGTCGGCGTCGGGGCTGTATATGCCACATTACACAGATTTTCGTCCGTGTATGTGCTCCCATCGGCGCCCACATACAGAGTCGTATCGCTGTCCAGTGCGGGGAAATAGATATCCTTCGTTCTCCCGTCATAGGTGAGACGAATAGAATCGCCCGCTTGGATGCTCGGTAATTCTTCATCAGTAGAAATGACAACCTTCAATCTACCGTTGAAAGTTTCCACCGAATCGGTAGTAAAGAAGTTAAGATTGTCATAAGCCGTTCCCCACTTAGTTCCTCCGCTGCCCACCCATTTAAAATCATAATAAAAAGCAATTGGGTGAGTTCCACGCGTAGTGCTTATTGTTGCGCCGGCAACCTTATCAATAAACAGAGGCGTAGCGCACCAGTCGTGTTCTTTCAGGACGTGGAGGTTGTTGTCGGTAGAACCAACACAGACCCGCCCGTCAGAGCCGATCGCCGGCGAGGAGTTGAATGAACCCCCGCCCTCATATTTCCCGGAGAGCGAGCCGTCGGAATTGAGCGCGTACAGCATGTCGTCTTGAGCCCCCACGTAGATCCGCCCGTCAGAGCCGATCGCGGGTGAGGAATCTATATTCGCAGCAGCAGTGTAACTCCAGGAGAGCGCCCCTGCCGCGGTGAACGTGTAGACGTTATTGTCTCTGGAACCGATGCAGACTCTCCCTGAGGCGTCTATCGCGGGGGACGAGTGGACGTCGCTCCCGGTCAGGTAGCTCCAGGAGAGCGCCCCATCCGCGGTGAACGCATAGACATTGTTGTCGTAGCACCCGATGAAGACGCTGCCGTCTAAGCCGATTGCGGGGGATGATTCGAGCGCGCTGGCCGCGCGGTAGCTCCACGCAAGCGACCTGTCTGAGTTGAGGGCATACACGTCCCCGCGTACCACCAGTTCCTCGCCGTCCCATACCTCGATCCTGCCGGTGCCCCAGAATATCCGGCCATCGTTCCCGACAGCAGGGGAGGAGGGGTGAGTAGAGTTCGAGACGTATTCGGTCGGGAAGCTCCATACCAGCTCTCCTATGGAGCCTTCCTGCTGGCTGAGCGCGAGGAGTCTCGTGCGCGCCTGGAGATAGATTTCATCCGTGGTGCCTATCGCGGGAGAGGATGACCAGAAATCCTGCTGTGCAGTGCCCGGATGGTGATAGCTCCACGCTAAGCTGCCCGTGGAGTCTAACGCATAGAAGTTACTGTCCGTGGAACCGATGTAGACTATTCCGTTGGCGTTGATTGCGGGAGACGATGTGGTGATGGCGTTCGCAGTCGTATAGCTCCACGCAAGCGAGCCGTTGGAGGTGAGGGCATAGAGCACTTTGTCGGCGCTCCCGACGTATATTCTCCCGTCCGTACCCATGGCGGGGGAGGAATTCAGGTTGTCGCCCGTCTTGTAGCTCCACGCGAGCCAGGGCATCGAAGGCCCCGAGTAGAGATTACTTCGGCCCGTGTGCTGGAGGTTTCCGTGGAACATCGGCCAGGGCCTCGGCGTTGGGGTGATCGTCGGAGTTGGGGTGATCGTCGGTGTTTGGGTGATCGTCGGAGTCTCAGTCGGCGTCGGTGTCATCGTCGGCGGCGGCGTGATCGTCGGCGTCGGAGTGGGCGCCGTAGGCGTCGCGGTCGGCGGGACCGCGCCTACGACGTAGAGATTGTTGTCGAGAGAACCCACGTAGACCCTCCCGTCAGAGCCGATCGCCGGGGAAGAGTCGAAATCGCCCGTGTACCCACCCGCGTAGCTCCAGGCAAGCGTACCGCCGGGATTGAGCGCATACAGTATGTTGTCCTTGGCCCCCGCGTACACCATACCGTCGGTGCCGATCGCGGGGGAGGAATCTATATCCCTACTAGCAGCGTAACTCCAGGAGAGCGCTCCCGCCACGGTGAGCGCGTAGAAGTTATTGTCTCTGGAGCCGATGTAGACTTTCCCGGAGGCATCTATCGCAGGGGACGAGTGGACATTTTCATTATATCCGGTCCGGTAGCTCCATGAGAGCGCCCCCGCAGAGCTGAACGCATAGACATTGTTGTCGTAGGCCCCACTATAAACGCTGCCGTCGAAGCCGATGGCGGGGGATGATTGGATTTGGCCGCCTGTGGTGTACGCCCACGCAAGCGACCTATCGGAGTTGATGGCATACAGGTTTTTTAGGTCGCCGGTACCCCAGAATATCCGGCCGTCGGTCCCGACAGCAGGGGAGGAGGGGTGAGCATCGGTCGCGACTCCTGTGCTGAAGCTCCACGCCATTGATCCGTCGGATGTGAGCGCGATGAGGCTCGCGCGCGCCTGGAGATAGATATTACCCGACTCAATAATCGCGGGGGAGGATACCCACTGATCCTGCTGTGCAGCGCCCGGATGGGCATAGCTCCACTCTAAGCTGCCCGTCGAGGTGAATGCATAGAAGTTGTTGTCCCGCGAACCGACATAGACTCTCCTGTCGTAGACTCCCGTTGCGGAAACGACTGAGGGAGACGAGATGACGTCGCCTGCGGTCTCGTAGCTCCACGCGATCGCCCCCGTCGATGAAAGCGCATAGAACACATGGTCGTTGCTCCCTATGTATATGCTGCCGTCCGTTCCCAGGGCGGGGGAGGACGTCACATCGTCACCCATCCTATAGCTCCATGCGAACAGGGGCAGCGAAGGCCCCACATTGCTGCTCCAGCCCGTTCGCTGGAGGTTGGCATGGAACATCGGCCAGCCGAAACCAGGGTCATCCACTGAGTGATTGCTGATGAGCGGCGTGGGGGTGGCACCCGGCAGCACCGCTTCAACAGAATAGACATTGCCACCCGTATGAATGTACACGTGGCGGTTGGTGGTGAAGCGCGGAGGACTCGGCGTCTGAGAGGCCCATAAATCGCTGCAAGGGGTGGGGTCGGGGTCTGAGCAGCCTTTGTTCAGGCGGATGATGCTCTGGACGCCTGAATCCACCACCGCGGTGAGATTATTTACGGTCGTTTTCCTGGGATGGCCAAATGAATTGGGCCAGACGGAGATGACGGCGATTTCCGGGTCCATGCTGCTCAGGAACGCCGGAGAGCTGATGCCACCGGTATCGGAACCGTGGTGGTCCACGTGCAGCACGTCCACGTTGCGGCCGAGGTCGCTCACCACGTTTTTGACCTGGCTCTCGTTAACCCCCGAAGCGTCGCCCCCGAGGTACATGTCAAACCCGCCATAGGTCACCAGGCAGGTGATGGACTTCTCGTTCTCGGTCATGCCACTGGTGACATCCGGCTTGCCCCTGACGTAGAGGATGTTCGTCGGGCTGGGATCGTCGGCCGCGCCGACAGTGAGGATGCGAAGAATGGCGCCGCTGCCGAGGGCGAGGTCCATGTCTTTCGTGATCGTCTCCCTCTTCCCCCCCGACACGGCGTCCAGGTATAACGCGTCAATGTCACCACCCCCATACTCTTTGGTGCCGCCACGGTCGTAGCCCTTGTCAAAGTTCGTGGTGAGATTGTCGAGGCCGCCGATGTGGTCGCCGTCGTAGTGAGTGGCAATCGCGTAGTCTATGTTCGTGATGCCGACATCGGTCAGGAGCGAGTCGCACTCGCCCGCCCAGTTTGCCCCGCCGCCCTCATCGAAGAGGACGACCTTCCCGCCCTCGCCAGGCCCCTTGATCACGGTGCCTGTCCCCCCGCCGCCTCCGCCCCACACGCACCAGATCTCCAGTTCCTGGGCCGACGCCGCGGGAGAGAACAGCACGAGCGTCAGAAGACATGACAGACAAAGAGACACCACCACGTTGATTCGCATACATCCCCTCCATAGTTATTGGGTTCTGTGAAAAGTTTGAAGATCAATGCACTCGACTGCGCAGCCACGCCGGAAAGTACCTTTGGTTTTGCGGATTAATCGGAATTTGCATTATGCTGGTTTTTATCAAAATTTATGGAAGCTGTCAATATGATAAAATGTGTATATAGTACGTAGAATAGTACGTATTTATATACGTAGTTTATGTCCTAATATATTTGTAGGCAAGAAGTTAGGCTCTGCAAACTCTTCTGCTGGCAAGGCCAAGCTTTTTTCTGATATTGTGGCGATGTGTTTCTATATTTCCTACCCCGAGGCCTCAGCCCATCGGTTCTGCGGTGCTCCGGGCGCTGTCCGCTGAAGATGTCAAACATGCGCGGTAATCATTTTCTCAATCGCGGAACGCGGCGCCGCGCCCACGATCCGATCGAGCTCCGTACCGCCCTTGAAAAGGATCAATGTGGGAACGCTCAACACGCCGTACCGGGAAGCGGAATCAGGGGCATCGTCTATATCCACTGTGCATACCTTGAGCTTCCCCTGGTATTCCTTCGCGATCTCCTCGACCACCGGAGCGATCATGCGGCAGGGACCGCACCACGTCGCTGAGAAATCAACAAGTACCGGAAGCGACGATTCCAAGATCTCTGCACTGAAATTGCCGTCGTTCACTTTAATCTCAGGTGAAGTCATAGTAGTATCTCCTCTATTTTGTATTTTTGGGGTCGCACCACGATATCCCTCTGGAAATCAACATGTTAGCTAAATTCTACCCCTAAAAAATGGCCTTAGAAGCTATTTTGGGCGCCAAAAACAAGCTGTAAGACGTAATGCCTCAGTTACGGAGGGGTGTTCAGTGAACTTGTCATCCCCGTCCCGCTAAGCGGGAGGGATCCAGCATAAAACCTGGACTCCTGCTTTCGCAGGAGTGACACACTTAATAATATACCCCACCATAACTGACCCATTACTGTAAGACTGAATTATTTCTTGCTCTTTGAGTGCGACAGGGCGGCGTCAACGTACTTTCGCATGGCGGGGAGCTTGCTCCGGACGTAGGGTCGGATAAATTTCTTGTTGAGGATGGGATTGCAGCCGAATATGCAGTAGGGCTGTATGGGCGACGGGGGAACGGCGCCGCTCAGCGTGATCTGGTCCTGTTTGAGCTCGGGATGTTCCCAGAAGGGATGGAGGCAACGAATACCGTATGCGCCCGCGAACCTGTCCGCGGGGACCATGTAGTCGGGGGTCTGTTCCGGATAGTAATCCTGTGCCCTCTGAAAACCGTCTGCGAGTTCAGTGATGTTGTTTCTCTTGCAGTAGATTATCGCCTCGCACAACATCGCCAGCTTGCACCCGCAACAGATAAGGTTGCCGAATTTTTTGACGTCCTGCTCAAGGGGCCGTATCGCGAGCTCGTGGAACAGGTGTGTGCTGTCACGGAGTTCCCATGAACAGCGCTCGGGGAACTGCTTTTTAATCCAGCCCGCTTTGTACTCTGCAAGATCAAGCCATTTCTCTGCTCCGTTGTCAAATGTGAGAAGATGGGTCTCATATCCCCGCTTCAGAAGATAAATCGCGGTCGCGGTGCTGTCCACGCCCCCCGAGAACAGAATCGCTATTTTTTTCGGCGTCATTGGGATACTCTCCAGGAAATTCTACCACGGAGACACGGAGGACTTCAAAACAGTAACAACAGTTTCTCGTCTCTGGTTTCTAGGGTAAAAACTAACCCGTGTTTATCCGTGTTCATCTGTGGTTAGATTTGATTTGCTAAAATCCGCGCAATCCGCGGCTAATAAACATAACAACGTCTCCGTGCTCCTCCGTGATCTCCGTGTCTCCGTGGTAAAATAATGAAGTCTTTTACTTTCTGCCTGCAGACATCTTTTTCTGCGCCAGCGTCGCTCCTTCGAGGATCGCCTCGTAGCCTGTGCAACGGCAGAGGTGGCGGGAGAGCGCTTCGACAATCTCCTCCTCTGAGGCATCAGGCTTATTCGCGAAGCGCGCGTAGAGCTCCATCACGATCCCCGGGATGCAGTAGCCGCACTGGACCGCGCCGGCCTCGATCATCGCCTCCTGGATCGGGTGGAGCTTCGTTCCGTTCGAAATCCCCTCGATGGTGACTATCTTCTTCCCCTCCATCTTGCTCGCCGGGTACACGCAGCTCCTCTGCGCGACCCCATCCACGACAACCACGCACGCGCCGCACGAGGCGTCATCGCAGCCGCGCTTCGTGCCGGTGAGATTCAGCTTCTCCCTCAGCACGTCGATGAGTCGCTCCCAGCCATCGAGTTCCACGCTCCGCTGAGAGCCATTGACCATAAAGGTGACTTTCTGTCCCATTACTTCTTCCCCTCCCCCACAAGCGCCTGCATGATCTTCTCCGGCGTGACCGGGATCTCATGGAAATCCACCCCGATCGCGTCATAGATGGCATTGAGGATGGACGGCGCCACGCCGATCACCGGGTGCTCACCGATCCCGCGCGCTCCGTAAGGTCCGATAAACTCGGGCGTCTCCACGAATTCGACCGTCCACTTTTTCGGAGCGTCCTCGATCGTGGGGAACCGGTACGTGGAGAAATGCGGATTCACGGCCTGCCCGTCCGGCGTGAACTTTAACTCCTCGTGCAGGGTCGCGCCGATCGCCATCATCGCTCCGCCCGTGACCTGTCCCCTGAGCTGCCTCGGATTGATCACCTTGCCGATGTCGAAGCAGGAGACGAAATGGTCGATAAATACCTTGCCCGTCTTCTTCTCGATCCGTATCTCGCAGCCCTGCGCGCCGAAGGTGTAGGTGATCCCCATCGTCCCCTGCCCGCACGCGTCGGGGTTGGACTGGCGCGGGAGGCGCGCGTCGGCGGTCGTGTGCACCACCTCGCCCACCGTCACGCCGTCATCGTACGTGTACCCGCGGGCAAGCTGCGATACTGCAACCTTCACACTCGGATCATGGTTGAGATAAATACACTCGCCGTCGTACACGAGCCTGTCTTCGTCCACCCGCAGGACCTGGGAGGCCGTGCGCTTCATCTGCGCGATGGCCTTCTCGCAGGCCCGGATGATCGCCCTCCCCCCCTGGATGGTGAACATCGAGCCGATCGTCTGCCACTCCCATGGGGAGAACTGCGTGTCAATCTCCGTGTACACCGCAATCTTCTCGGGTGAGATTTTCAACGTCTCGGCGGCCACCTGCCTCACAACTGTCCTGAGCCCCTGGCCGACCTCCGCCCCTCCCATGTTGATCGAAACGCTGCCGTCGGCGTTGAACTTGAGATAGCAGCTCTTGGAGGAGAAGGAGGCGCCCTTTGGGGATTTCATCAGCGCCGCGAACCCCCTGCCGTAGTAGTACCGGTCGTCTTCTTTCACCTTCCTGGGCTTGGAGAAGACAATATCCTTGACCGTGTCCGCGCACTTCCTGACGTTCCCGTTGCTCTCCCAGAGTTTCTCCCCCAACGAGGTTGTTTTACCCGGCCCGAGGTAATTCTTCTCCCGCAGCACGAACGGGTCCATGGTGAGCTTCCGCGCCAGGATGTCCATCATCCGCTCCATCGCGAACTGCGATTCCTGGTGCCCGTAGCCGCGGTACGCGCCGACCGGCGGCGTATTCGTATAGACCGAAATGCCCTCCAGCTGGCAGTGCGGGAATTCGTAGGCGCCGGTGGAATTATGCGTTGAGGCGATAAGGACGTGAATGCCGGTGTCCTTGGAAGCACCCGTGGAATGGAGGATGGTCGTCTTCAGGGCGGTGAGGGTGCCGTCCTTTTTCGCGCCGATTTTTATCCTCGTCCTCATCCCGTGACCGATGAGCGTGCTGAGCAGATCCTCTTTCCTGGTCGCGACCCATTTCACGGGGCGGCCCGGAACGAAGCTCGCAATGTAGGCAACTGTCTGCTCTATGGTGACATCCGATTTGTAGCCGAAGCATCCTCCCAGTTCGGGGATGTGGACCCTCACGGCCGAGACCGGCAACCTGTACACGCGCGCGACGTCCTCACGGACAATGAAGGGGCAAATAGATGATGACCAGATTTCAATCGTGCTGTCCTCGTGGAACCAGGCGATGGCCCCGTGCGGCTCGAGCGCGGAACAGGAACCGAACGGATAGTTGAACTCCCCTTCAAGAATGACCTCCGCCTCGCGGAAGCCCTTCTCGACGTCGCCTTTCTTCAGGGTGTAGCGGCCCGCGATGTTGGTGCCGGGGACCGCTTCCATCCCAGGGAGATGTTCAAACGTGCCCGACTCCTCATGGATCAGGGCCGCGCCTTCCTTCATCGCGTCGCGGGCGTCCACGTACACGGGCAGCTGCTCGTATTCGGCCTTTATCTTCTTCACCGCCTGGCGTGCCTGGTACACGTTCTCGGCGATGACCGCGGCGAGCGGCTCTCCGATCCAGCGGACCTTGCCGACGGCGAGCGGCAACCGATCCTTTATGTTCTCTCCATAGCGGAACGTGATGTCCTTCCCCGTCACGACTTTCACAACGCCCTCGCATTTTTCCGCCTCGGAGGTATCAATGGAGAGGATTTTCGCGTGGGCATAGGGCGGCCACAGGAATGCTGCGTGAAGCAACCCCGGGAGCCTGAGGTCATCGATAAATTGAACTCTACCTGTCACCTTTGCGGCGGCATCAGGCCGAGCGATATTTTTCCCGACGTATTTGAATTCCATTTACTTTATGGAGCTCCTTTATGGCAGTGTGATGACACGCGCCGCACACAGCAAAGAGTGGATATAACACATCCCGACCATTCTCGCCACAGCAAAGATGGGGGGGAACTCAAATCCCAAATCCCGAATCCCAAATCCCAATACACAGGCTCAACTTGAGCCGCGGATGAGCGCAGAGCAGGTTGAACCACAGATCCCGCCGTGGCGGGACAGATAAACACGGCGCACGTGAGCGCCTGAAACAGGATGCACCAGGATACACGCAGATAAAACGTCTCGCGACTTAAACGACTTCAGCGACTTGAACTATCTTGACACCGGCGGCTCAAACGGTTCAAACGGTCAT
>Ga0315288_10009661_pt1 | contig 12147 bp, 9 predicted proteins | sample YL17G11_20_MG_FD_203454 | JGI IMG/M metagenome (GOLD analysis project Ga0315288, IMG submission 203454) | Sediment microbial communities from Yellowstone Lake, YNP, Wyoming, USA - YL17G11_20 | ecosystem: Environmental > Aquatic > Freshwater > Lake > Sediment | place: USA: Wyoming | collected...
TGGGGTCAAACGACCTCGTATATCCTCTTGACAGGGTTGTGTTATCGAGGTAAAATGTTCCTATGTGAACTGGGTATTGCGGCTATGCTGGGTCAGACATCGCAAAGAGGAACAGCCAGCTTTAGTCTTGATTATTCTCCTCAATGGGTTATAATAGGTGTCATAATAACCTGGCCGAAGTCAGATGACCCCTAGGGAACAAGAGAAGGAGGCAATACATGACAGGAAAACGTTGGTTTCTGATTCTGATGGTGCTGACTTTGCTGCTGTTGCTAATCCCAGCTTGCGGAGGAGGAGGAGGGGAGGAGAACACACCTATACCCACTGCTACACCCACTGCCACAGCCACGGCGACCGCCGTTCCCACAGCAACGCCTACTCCAACAGCCATCACCACGGCGACGCCTACCCCTGCACCGACTGGGCCAATTAAGGTCGGTGTTCTTCATGACTTTAGCGGCGCTGACGCTACCTCAGGTGCATATTACGGTGACCGCCTTATCAAATTGGTGGGTAAGCAAGTCAAGGATCAGGGCGGCATCCTGGGAGGTCGAGAGGTCAAGTTACTTAAATATGATGGCGCCAGCACCCTGTCAGGGATACTAACCGCCGCCAAACTGGCGGTCTTGGAAGACCATGTATCAGTGATATGCATGGGTGGCAGTGCCTCAGCCAATGGCGAGGCTCTCTCCAAGTTTGCTGAAGAAAACAAGGTACTATACGTTAACCTTTTCGTCCTGCCCCTATACATATCCAATCTTAAGTACTCCATACGGCCTGGCTATCGGATGGATGAGATGGATGCGATGGGTGATTATGCCACCAAGGTGTTGGGAGCAAAGAGGGTAGCCATTTTTGCCAGGAATTTTGAAGAGGACCATATGTATGCGGAGAGTTGGACAAAAATAGTGAACGCAGCCGGGGGCGAAATTGTCTCTGAGCAGTTCTATGAACTTGGCGTTGGTGACCTCACCCCATACCTTACCAAGATCAAGTATGCCAACCCGGACGCGCTGCTCACCGACTTGCTCCTTCCTGACAATGTATCCATGGCTATCCAGATGAATGGGCTGGGGGGCTGGCACGACACCAAAGTATTCTGTTCTATGGCAGGGGCGTTTGCCGTGGGCAAGCAAGGTACTGAGGGGTGGTATGTCTATGCGCGCTGGCTGCCAGGGATGGACAACCCTGGCTCCAAGAAGTTTCAACAGGATTACAAGGCTATGTTCGGCACAGACCCAGATTGCATCATGGAATTGATGTACGAGCCCATCTGGTGGTCCATTAAAGCTATCGAGTTGGCAGGTACTGACGAGCCGGAGGCTGTTGCCCGTGCTGCCCGCTCCGGAAATCTGACCTGGGACGGGCCCGAGGGCTTTCAGACAATGGGCACCGATGGCGAGGTGACACCGAAGTACCGCTTGCTGGCTAAGGTGGAAAATAAGAAACTGGTTCCTGTTCCAAAGTGGGAGTAGTGAATCGTAAAGGGCGAAACCCATAAGGCAACAATCTCAGGACATGCTCCCTGGTGACAACCATACTGACGCCAGGGAGCATGTTACACCAGTCCTGAGTTTTACAGTTGGGACAATTTGGGCTGGGAAACATGTCTACCAGGATTTGGTATCTACTCTCAGATACAGCTAGAGCTTTGGGAAGTGGCATCAGCACTCAAGTGTCGCAAAGATAGAGAGCGCCATACACAACTCTTGCCTAGTGGCTGTCCGAGTTGAGTGCGCCGGCGAAAGGTTGTATGTGCCTCTATTGAACATGGGCAGGTAGGCCTGAGATGAGATGCCTGGCTTTTCCTTAATGAAGAGGCATATCTTTGAGGATAAGATCGCCCAGGCTAGGTAATACAGAGCTGACTGGTCGCCTTGAGAGCTTGAAAACTCAAGGTGACCACATAATCGTGACCATGCGCATCAGCGAGCCGGCAAGTTGGCAGGTCAGGACAGCTTTGACTCATAAGGATTTGACTCGGCTGCTCTGCTGGTTCATCAGAAGCAGAGTCCCCATTTTCTTGCTGACCGGCTTCAGGCGCCGGAAAAACCCCAGACCACCTGATGAGTTTAAGACGTGGCCTGATTTGAAGAGCCAATCTTGAGATAGAGATATGATAATCAGAATTACATCGCCGGAGCTGGGGAGATTGGAGGTGGTTGGCCAGCCTAAGGAATTTAAGCAATCAGGTGACTATGCCCTGCTATCGGTGCAGAGCCTCAACTTGGAGGGCTGGGATTCGCTCATAGCCCTGAACCATCGTGATGCCATCCGCTTCTTGTGGCTGATGCTCAAAAGCCGAGTGCTCATATTCCTCGTAAGAGGCTTCAAGAATCGCAATAACCCGAGGCGCTTGCCCTATAATTGGTGATTGACAGGAGAGGACTTCTGCCCAAAACCAGGCGAAGGGAGACAAATGTTTGACAATGTGTTTTCGCCCATCAAGATCAGAACTATGCAGGTCAAGAACAGGCTGGCCCGCTCAGCAGCGGCTACCAATTATGCTGCTGTAGGAGGTGCGGTAACGCCGCTGCTGGTGGACTTTTATGCAGAGCAGGCCAGGGGTGGTGTGGGGTTGATTATGGTGGAGACTTCGTATGTGGATGAGAAGGGGAGTCGGGGCCTAGAGCGAGAGCTTGCCATATCAAGGGACGACTGTGTCCCAGGCCTGGCGAAAGTGGCCAAGGCCATTAAAGAAAACGGCGCCCGGGCTGGCATTCAGCTGGGCCATCTGGGAGGAGGCAGGACACTGGGGCCACCGCTGGTAGCGCCATCAGCCGTCCCCTACGGCACCGTGATGGGAGATAAGATTCCCAAGGAACTGAGCATTGAGGAGATCAAAGAGATAGCAGATGCCTTTGGTCTAGCTGCTCTCAGGGCCAAAGAGGCCGGTTTTGAGACTGTGGAGATTCACTCTGCCCATGAGCACCTGTTGGGCCAGTTCCTGACACCGAACCGCAACAAACGCACCGACGCATATGGAGGCAGCCTGCAGAACCGAATTAGATTACCCCTGGAGGTCCTGGAAAATGTGCGGCGTCGGGTGGGCGATGATTTTCCAATTTGCGTAAAAATAAGTGTAACCGACTTCATTCCCGGCGGCGTGACCGCAGAAGACTCAGTAGAGTTTGCCCGCCAGTTGGAGCGCAACGGCGCAGACGTTATCCATGCTTCAGCGGGCGGTCTCATGACAGTGAACCGCACTATTCAGCCGATATATTACCAACGCGGCTGCCATGTCTATTTGGCGGAGATGATTAAGAGGGTAGTCAATATTCCAGTGATGGCTGTGGGCAGCATCACCAGTCCTGATTTAGCAGAGGAGATTGTAGCCTCAGGGAAGGCGGATATGATTTGTGTCTGTAGGTCGCTGCTTGCCGACCCCTATTCCCCGCAGAAGGCAAAGGAAGGGAAGGCAAACGAAATCCGCCCCTGTATTAGATGCACCGAGGGATGTTTTGGCTCAATAATGAAGAACGTGCCAGTAACCTGCACGGTAAACGCCGAACTGGCCATCAAGTACGAGCAGCCGTTGGAGAGGGTGGCTAAAGCTAAGAAGGTGGCAGTGATTGGTGGTGGGCCGGCTGGACTCGAGGCGGCCAGGGTGGCTGCCTTAAGGGGTCACCAGGTGACCCTGTATGAAAAAAGGGATCGCCTGGGGGGATACCTTGTCGAGGATTCAACACCTGAATATAAGAAGGAACGGCGAGAGCTAATAAATTACTTCGTTAATCAACTTGAGAAGCTAGGAGTGACGGTTAACCAGGAAGAGGCCAATGTTAAGACGATTGAGCAGAAAGGCTTCGACGCTGTCGTGGTAGCCACTGGTGCTAAGAAAGAAACGCCGCGCCTGAAAGGGGCAGACAAGGCCTTTGTCATTAATGCGGTGGATGTTTACCACGACAAGACGAAAGGGCATAATGTTGTCGTCATAGCCTCGGAATGGGAAGTTGGTTGCTGCGACGTGGCCCTTTACCTCACCGAGCAGGGCAAGAAGACCACCCTGCTCTTCAGCCGAGACATGATGGAAGTGATGACAGCGGTCTCCGCCATAGCTTTCCCCGCAGATATGATGGCGCTCTGGGAGGTGATGCCCCAGAAGGGCATTGAGATACATTACGGCATGAAAGTCAAGGAAATTAGCCATGGGGCCGTGGTAGCCTTGGATAAAGAGGAAAGGAAGATCACCTTTCCCGCCGATACCGTAATTGTAGTGCCGAGGTTCGCGCCGAATGATGCCCTGGCCAAGGAATTAACTAAGCGCAAGCTCGAAGTCCACACCATAGGTGACTGCGTAGAGCCGCGCCGTATTTACTACGCTATCCACGAGGGTCACGCCATTGGCCGGCAGTTGTAGGAGCTATTTCCTTCTACTCGGTGGCAAGATAAAAAGAAGGCTCAGCAATGAAGCTGTTTGAACAGGGCAGAATAGGTAAGATGGTGCTCAAGAATAGACTGGCGATGGCCCCTATGGGCACCGCCGGCCTTGCAGATATAGATTATGGCTACTCTCAGAGACTGATAGACTTTTACGCTGCCCGGGCCAAGGGTGGCGTGGGAATGATTATCAGTGGGGCCGCTGTGGTCAATACTGACTTGGAGGCAGGCATAACGGCGCAGCTGCCTCGGCTCACTAGCCCCGCATACATGGGCCGGCTCAAGGAGCTTTGCGATGCAGTGCATCACTACGGAGCAAAGATTGCAATACAAGTGACGCCGGGATTTGGACGAGTAAATTTCACCCACGCCAACCCCATTCAACCCATATCCGCCTCGGCGGTACCTTGTTTTTGGGATCCCAGGGTGACAACTCGAGCGCTAACCATAGAAGAGATTGAGCTGCTAGTGAAGTCATATGGCATTTCTGCTGGAATGGCCAAGGTCGCTGGAGTTGATGCCATAGAGATACACGGCTACGGCGGTTACCTCATAGACCAGTTTCAAACCGCGCTTTGGAATAAGCGAACTGACAAATATGGTGGTGACCTGGATGGGAGACTCAGGTTCTCTATGGAGATAATTGGTGCCACCAGAAGCGCTGTAGGCAAGGATTTCCCCATACTCTACAAGTTTACGCCTGACCACTACATAGAGGGCGGGCGCAAGATGGAGGAAGGGTTAGAGATTGCCAGGCGTTTGGAGAAGGCCGGCGTAGATGCCTTGCATGTAGTCGGGGGCTGCTACGAAGTGTGGCACCGAGCTATCCCGTGCATGTATGAGAAGCCGGGTTCTCAGGTTCATCTCGCTGAGGCAGTCAAGAAACTGGTAAAAATTCCTATCATCACCGACGGCAAGCTCGGGCATCCGGAGATAGCGGAGAAGGTGATCAAGGAGGAGAAGGCGGATTTCGTTGCTCTGGGGAGGCCGTTGCTTGCCGACCCGGAATGGCCGAGGAAAGTGAAAGAAGGCAGGCTGGATGACATTACACCGTGCATAGGAGACGGCGATGGCTGCCTCGGCGGGAAGAAATACCTTAGCTGCACAGTGAATCCCACCACTGGAATGGAAAGGGAATATGCGCTAAAACCGGCCGAGAGGCGTAAGCGGGTGTTGGTGATCGGTGGCGGGCCTGGGGGTCTGGAGGCAGCCAGAGTGGCAGCATTAAGAGGGCATGAAGTAACTCTCTGGGAGAAGGAACCCAGATTGGGTGGCAAAATGATACCTGCGTCTGTTCCTGATTTCAAACAAGATATCAGACCTTTGATAGAATACCTCTCCAACCAGGTCAACAAACTTGGTGTGAAAGTCGAGCTTATGAAAGAGGCCACGTTAGGACTGGTTCAACAGCTAAACCCGGAGGTGGTAATCATCGCTACTGGCGGGGCCTCGCTAATTCCGCAAATACCAGGTATAAGAGAAGATAAAGTGTCCACTGCAGTGGAGGTGCTTCTAGGAAAAAAGGAAGCACGAGAAATAGTAATTGTGGCCGGGGGTGGCATGGTAGGCTGTGAGACTGCTGCCTATTTAGCCAGGCAAGGCAAGAAGGTAACCATTGTCGAAATGATGAGACAATTGATACCAGAAGGGATTAACGCGGTTAGTATGATGGGGCTTTTGGACCTGATTAAGGAGAGCAAGGTGGAGGTGCTAACCAAGGCTAAGCTCCTGGAAGTGACCAGAAAAGGTGCTATCGTCGACACTGGTGGCTCTAAGATGGAATTGAAAGCCGATTCTGTAGTGCTGGCTTTAGGTTTCAAGTCTGAGTCACCACTTCGAGAGAACCTAGAAGGGAGGGTGCCTGAGCTGTTTGCTATTGGCGACTGTGTCCAGCCGCGCAACATCCTTCATGCTATGTGGGAAGGCTTCCATGCTTCTCGGCTAATTTAATTAATAGAGCGTGCCCATCGCCACCCCTTTGCCTTCAAAGTGGTAAGTATACCGCCAGAGCGAAAAGAGATCATACACATGAATTATGATCCAAATGACCGCTCAGGACTGTCTGGATAACTTTTCCATGATATATTGTGGTGCAAGGAGTCCGGTAAGTGTCCACCTTTAACGATTTGGTCGTACTACTTTGAACCTAACCCGGAGACGTCAGAGGAGTGGCACAATGACAGGTTGTGAGTTGATATGGAAAATCTCAGATTAGGCCTTGTTCAAACCAGGTGAGAACTGTGGAAACAAGAAACGAGGCTTGAATGAGCAGACCACAAATCTATAGAAGGGGATGGTATACATGACAATGAAGACTATCGCACAACTTTTCGACCTCAGTGGAAAGGGAGCTGTGGTGACCGGTGGTGCCATGGGCATCGGACAGGGTATTGCCTTCCGGCTGGCAGAAGCTGGTGCTGGTGTGATGATCGCTGACATCAACCTGAAGGCTGCCACCCAGACTGCAGAGCAAATCAAGGCAAAAGGTGGCAAGGCACAGGCTATCTGCGCTGATGCAAGTAGCGCAGCAGATGCCGAGAAGGTGGCTCAAGCCACCGCGGGTGCCTTCGGCAGCCTGGACATCCTGGTCAACAACGCAGGTATTTATCCTTCCTCAAAGGCCGTGGATACCACCAACGAATTGTGGGATAAAGTGCTTGGCATCAACCTCAAAGGGCCTTTCCTGTATTCTCGGGCTGCTGCTCGGGCGATGATCAAAGCTGGCCGCGGGGGCAAGATCATCAACATGGCCTCGATTGAGGCCCTGAAGCCAATGGGAGCATTCGCAGCCTATAATGCCTCCAAGGGTGGTTTGGTCATGCTGACTAAGGCTCTAGCTCTGGAGCTAGCCCCTAATAATATCTTGGTCAATGCTGTGGCTCCAGGTGGTATACAAACACCAGGCGCTGATGTGGCGAGGAGCGGCATAAGCCAGGCTCTAGGCATGACTGGAGAACAACTCTTGCAGGGTTTCCTGCAACGAGTGCCCTTAGGGCGCATGGGGGAGCCTGATGATGTTGCCAAGGTAGTGCTTTTCCTGGTCAGCGGGGCCGCAGATTTTATAACAGGTGAGCTGATATTGGTTGACGGGGGCCACTTACTTTGCTAGGCAGCAATACTGTGATAGTAAACACACAAACCCTTGGGGCAAATCTCTTGGATGCATGAACGGTCCGATACTTTCGCTTCCACCCCTAGATGAAGACCACTCTCGGTTTGCTAGAGGGTCAGCAGGCGGGGCGTTTCCTGGGTTAGAGCCACGACCTCGTTAGGGTTGGCCATGCCCATGGGTCTGAGTATTTCCAGAAACTGCTCAGCCCCCATACGTCTTCCTGACCATGCAAAAGCCCCCGTTCTTTCAGTCCAGATTCTAACATTTTACTTGGACTAATTTCTGGGGGGCAAGTCACAGAAAGGGCTATCTATCCCTGAAACGTTTTTGGGATAGATAGCCCATTTTTTAATCGGCATTCACATTAAGCTGATCAACAGAGACTTTGTTCAGTTCTTTGAATAATATCGTCCTGCAGAGATTTGCCCAAATCAACCCAATATGCGCTGTATCCAGCTACACGTACAACTAAATCGGGATAATTCTCTGGATGTACCTGAGCATCTTGAAGTACATCCCTGTCTACCACATTGAATTGAATGTGCCAGCAACCGAGGTCATGCCATGTCTTCAAATATTGGGCAAATAGCTTTTTGTTCTCACCCGTCAAAAATTGAGGCATGAACTTCTGGTTTAGAAGCATTTCCTTTGCTTTCATAGGATTCAGCTTAGCTACAGAGCTCAAGGCTGCAGTCGGTCCGTGTGTATCTCGCCCGGCCATAGGGGAGCAAGTTCCATCAGCGAACGGCTCATTGCTGAACCTCCCATCAGGTGTGGCAGGGCAGCCTCGGCCAAATGAGTAATAAGCAGAAGTGATAGCGCCTTGAGACCACACCTCGGCACCCCAGTAGTCCCTAAATTTACGCAGCTCCTCCTGTGAAGCCCAGTGTACCCATTGTGCCATGGCATCAGCCTCATCATCGTCGTTGCCGTACTTGGGTACATTGAGACACATCTGTCTCAATTCCTCTTTGCCTTTCCAGTTATTGCGCAGCGCCTCAACAAGCTCTGCCATCTTTACTTTTTTCTCATCAAAAACTAGCTTTTTAATGGCCGTTAGCGAGTCAGCGACATTGATCGCACCGATAGTTTGGACCTCGGGGGAGTTATATCCGCCGTATGGAGCAAAATCGTTAGTTGACATAGCCTTCTCAATGCAACCTTCAAGATATGGTGAAACGAGTGGCCTCTTTGCATATTGGCATCTTACTTCCTCTCCAATCAAGTGGATCTGAATAAGCTTGTCCATTAAAAATCTGACTTGCTTGAGGTAGGCCTCTTTCACCTCATCAATGCTCTTAAACTTAGTGGGATCTCCCGTGTGAGCACCTAGCTGCCGCCCAGTGAATATGTCGTAGCCATCGTTTAAAGCAAGGTCAAGAGCCTTGCCATATGAGAAGTATCCCCTGCTGACATTGCCCGCTCGCATGTTTGCGTTAGGCATTGTGCGGGAAATACAGGATGGGCAGGCCCAATCCCAGACCTCATTTGGGGGGACCCCTCGCTGCAAAAACAGGTGGTAGGCTTGCGTATCATTCAGGAAAGCGGGAAAGCCAAGTCCCGTGCGGATGCAATCTATAGCCTTGTCGATAAAGCCAGGGTCTATCTTGGGGTGGTATCGGATAACAAGTGTTGGCTGGATTGTATGCACATTCATAGAAGCATCCAGTGCCAGGTATGATAGGTCATTGACCGCATCGTCCCCGTTCTCCAGAGTACCACCCAGGGTGAAGGTCTGGAACTGTGTAGAGCCAACCGAAAGCGCTTCTGTTTCCACAGGGCGGATGCTGCTGACTCCCTCAACTTTTACCCAAAGGCACTCTATCAACTCCAGCGCTTGCTTACGATTGAGTCTCTTTTCCTCCAAATCCTTCTTGTAGTATGGGTAGAACAGCGTATCAAAACGAACAGCAGAACCATAAGCTCGGCTTACGACTACGGCTTGAAGCATATGGGAAAAGAAGAAAGACTGTAAGGCCTCGTGGAAAGTGCGCGCCGGTTCGGCTGGAACTCTATTGCAGACTTCGGCGATCGTTTCCAGCTCTTTTTTCCGTTTTGGATCCTTCTCTTTCTTAGCTAACTCCAAAGCGTGCTTAGCGAAGCGCTTTCCAAAACGGGCAAACGCCTCACTGGCAATTATCATCCCCTCAAGGTTTGCTATCTGATCCATATATTGTTTGGGAGTCTTCCCTACAGGGCCTTGTCGTTTGATCTCTTCAAGCTTTTCTTTACACTTTTTAACAGCCCCGTTTGCCCCCCAGAGCAACAAGTTTTGAAAGCCTAAGGTGATTCCCGGGTCTGACTCATAAATCTCACAGGTAACAAATGCGCCATTGAACTCTGTATAGCCTTGGAGCTCCGGACCAGCCAAATTCCTGATTCGGTCACCTAAAGTTCTGCCTTTCCAATAGTCGACAATCCCGAGCAGCTCCTTACGCTCTTCCTCAGTTACCCTGTCTTTGAGCATACCACCGGGGCCAATCGAGCTTTCAATCCATTTGCAATAAAATTCAGGATAAACTGGCATAGCGATAGACGAGCAGGCATAGTTACCCACAATCAGTTCGTCATCCTCAATATAGACTGTCATGTTATCTAGGATACTGGCTATGCCCTTGGCCACCCGGACGATCTCTGGCTCACCTTCGCTCTCTCGATATGCCTTCGTATAGTAGCGAGCCCGTTCAAGGCATATCTTCGAGTAAGTGCGCACATGTACTTTAAGTTCTTTAAGATAATTGACCTGGCCAGGTGTCCGGTCCCAAGCTGTGAATTCTACGGCCTCATCCTGTACTCCGGGATATACCCTCTTTGCCTTCAGTTTTTGTGTTCTGCTGGTTGATCCAAATGCCTTCTGACGAGTTTCAACAACCATCTTCTACCTCCTTAGTTCACCCTTTAGGTGCCATTTATTTATTTTAGTGACAAGATTTGTTGCCAGACATTTGATGTGCACTATCTTACGTCTATCATCTTACTTCTGAAGTATAACATATAATACTTCGATTTTCAACTGCCAATGCTGACCTCAAGCCCGTATGACTCAAGAATTTGTTGACTCGTAACTACAATTTGATGATCCGGCTTGAGGATACCTGTTCCATTGAATCCATATTTTTTGCCTAGCCTCTGGTATTTGTGCTTGCCATATTCATGATATGGCAAAAGGGATACCTTCTCTGCTTTGATGCCTGTCGCAAGCTCAGCAACCGCCCGTATGTTTGATTCGGAATCATTAAAATTAGGTATGAGAGGGACACGCAGCCAGATTTTGCTCATTCTGCTTGCTTTCTTCAGGTTGTCCAACATCAGTTGATTGCTCGCACCGCATGTTTCCTTCAAACTCTCGGAGTCTGCATGTTTCACATCGAACAGTATCAAATCCACATACTCCAGGACCTTTCGCATATCTTCCCATCTACAATAGCCAGAAGTGTCCAAAGCCGTATGCAGCCCTATCTTCTTGCATTTTTTTAGTAGCTCAAGGACGAATTGCCACTGAAGTAATGGCTCGCCACCAGAAACAGTAACCCCGCCGCCGGTATTGCGGTAAAACGGTGCATCTCGCGAAGCTACTTTGAAAGCTTCGTCCACTGTCATATACTTCCCGATAACTCCAATCGAATGCGAAGGACATACCTTTGCGCATTCCAAGCAGTTTGTACATAAATTCCAATTTATATGCCGAACACCATCCACATAAGAAATTGCGTTTAGAGGACAAACTTCAACGCACTTTTTGCATCCTATACATTTGCGATCACTTGTCATAATCTCTGGCACAGAACTTATTCCCTCTGGATTACTACACCAGGGGCACGTCAGAGGGCAGCCTTTCATAAATACAGTAGTCCTGATTCCAGGTCCATCTTGTATAGAGAACCGTTGTATATTGAAAACCAGCCCCTTCAGTTCTTTTGTCATCGCGTACGCCTTTAGCAAAAGTTGAATCTCTAGAAGACCGCCGAAAAATCCTTATCAACCCCCTGCATCCCCCATCTTGGTGGATTTTGGAATCTAGGGGACACCTCCAAGCCCCCGCCATGGAGTCCCCTGCATCCCATTTCCGCATTCTCCATAGAAATCCGAACACTACTACCCCATAGTATTATAATAGCACTATTTGTCTTTATTTTTTAGCCCTTGACTGCCTTTCTGCGCTGGTGGTAGCAGTAACCTACCCTCAGCGGCGGATTTTTTAACCAAGCCTCTCTCCTCTTTTCAGACCCACTGAACGGGCAAAGTCCGGGGCGCTGACCTTGAGAGAACCCCGTGGCTGCACCCGTTTAATCAGCAGGTATCCGCCCTGGCTCGCAATAGCCCAGCCTCGTTCAGAGCTTTCAATAACTTCTCCGGGCACAGCCGCAACGTCCTGCACAATCATCTCACAATCAAATACTTTGAGTTCCTCGCTGTGCAGGTGTGTAGTGGCTCCAGGCTGGGGATTTGCGCCGCGGATTAGATTGTAAACCTTTGCTACCGCTTGTCCCCAATCGATAATAGCATCCTTCTCACGACAAAGACCTTCATAAGTGGCCTGGGACTCATCCTGGGGAATTCTCGGGGCTTTTCCTTTGTAGATTAGCTCAATTGCATCCATAAGAGCCTTTACGCCCAACGGGGAAAGCTTATGGTAATAGAGTGAGCCAACAGTG
>Ga0315288_10009662_pt1 | contig 12146 bp, 8 predicted proteins | sample YL17G11_20_MG_FD_203454 | JGI IMG/M metagenome (GOLD analysis project Ga0315288, IMG submission 203454) | Sediment microbial communities from Yellowstone Lake, YNP, Wyoming, USA - YL17G11_20 | ecosystem: Environmental > Aquatic > Freshwater > Lake > Sediment | place: USA: Wyoming | collected...
TCTCTGCTCTTTGAGAATTGAGTCGCTGTACTTCCTAATCTGCGTCATATACACGGGTTTGAATATCACGTAGAGCTCCATACCCTCTGAATTGTAAACATTTAGAGTCTCGTTCTTGCCAACGGAACGGGCCATCGGCGTTATTGATGTGTTTACCCCAGATCGAATTCTGGTAAATGAGTCCCTGTCCAGAACCATTGCCTCAAGTTGGCCTTTAGATTGGATGCAATCATACTTGACTGTCAGCCGAGTTCTGCTGGGCAGTTGAAGCTCACGATAAGCTAGCTCTTGTCCATAGTCTAAACTTCCCAGTGTCTCTGGGATTGCCAAATCCGAATTGGCAAAGACGACGATCCATGCTAACCCAGCAACAACGGTCACTAGGCTCAGGACAAAAAGGGAGTTCCGAACTACGCGGTTCATAGACTCAACACTTTTAGCGCGCGCTAGATCCTAAAAGCAGGCTGGAAAGTCACTAATAGCTATTGCGAGAGAATGTAGTCACGCACACTAGAACCCTCAGCGGCAGCCAAATAAGGGGGTACAACCGCTCAACATTGCTCAGTGGCCCATTCTAGGAAGATCGATATGCACTACGTTTGGTAATGACTCAGAATTGCCCGACACGTGGGGAGGAAACACAAAACTGAAGATCACCATAAAGGAGGGCGAGAGCCTGCTGGAGGCACTTAGGAGCCAGGGCCAAGACATATTCACCATGTGTGGAGGAAGAGGAACTTGTGGGAAGTGCAGAGTAGTTGTCCTTAAGGGAACCGACGAACTGGCAGGCCCCAAGCAGACGGAAAAGGCACTCCTATCCAAAGAAGATCTCAATTCTGGATATAGACTATCGTGTCTGACAAGAGCAATAAGATCAACAACTCTCGAAATAAGGATCCCCCCAGAGAGTGAACAAAGTCAGCAAAGGCTAATGGTCTCGGGAACCGCTCCCGCCGTAAGGCTAGTTCCCGCCGTCAGGAAGATCTTCATCAAACTTCCACCACCCAGTCTCCAAGATACTACGGCAGACCTAGAACGTCTGACAGAAGTCTTGAAGAAGAAGACGGGTTTGGATCATCTAGAGATAGGATACGACACCCTCAAAGAGCTCCCTTATCTCCTCAGAACTGGATGCTGGGAGGTCACAACCTCAACATTCAGGGACAAGGAGATCATTGGAATTCAGGCTGGAGATGACAGTAACTCATGTTTTGGCTTCGCAGTTGACATAGGAACAACCAAAATAGCAGGATATCTTGTCGATCTGACAACCGGCAAAACGGTCGTGACAGTTTCAAGTCTTAATCCGCAAGCTAAGTTTGGCGCGGACATAATTTCTAGGATAACTTATTCGATGAAAGGTAAGGAGGCAGCTGTAGAAGTAACGAGATGCATTATCGACGCTGTAAATAGGCTAATCCGGGAGGCGTGTGAGAAGTCAGGGCTGTCACCTCAAGATATAGCCGACATCACCGTTGCAGGTAACACCGCGATGCACCATATGTTTCTTGGAGTTACTCCAAGATATCTCTCCCTCTCACCATATCCTGCCGTTTTGAGGAGAGGTTTGGAGATTAGAGCCGCAGATCTCGGACTGCAAACTGCACCGGACTCGAGAGCGTATCTGTTTCCGGCGGTAGCGGGATTTGTGGGTGGCGACGCCGTTGCTGACATAATTGCGACAGAGATCCATTTGGCGAGAGACTTGTCGATGCTGATTGACATCGGGACAAATGCCGAGATAATCTTAGGAAACAGCAAGGGACTTCTGGCTTGTTCGTGTGCTTCAGGCCCGGCGTTCGAGGGCGCTCACATCAAACAGGGTATGAGAGCGTCTCAAGGTGCAATAGAGAAGATATGGATAGACCCACAGACTCTTGACGTCTCATACAGAGTGATTGGCGGGATAGAGCCTGTCGGGATATGCGGCTCAGCGATAGTTGAGGGCGTAGCAGAGATGTTTAGGGCTGGAATAGTTAATTCCAGAGGCCGAATATGTGGCGGCAGAGACACACAAAGAATCAGAGAAGTCGATGGAACAATGGAATTCATGATAGTAGACAGGAGCCTTACGGGGATAGATGACGACATTGTAATAACTCAGTCTGACGTCAGGGAAATACAGCTGGCTAAAGCAGCGGTCTATACTGGCATTTCCATTCTAATGAAGCGTATGCAAGTGAAGCCAGAAGAGATTAGGAGAATTTTTCTTGCTGGCGCCTTCGGAACATATATTGACCCGTCAAGCGCCCGTGATATCGGGATGTTCCCAGATATCCCGCTAAGCAGAATCCAGTTCGTGGGCAACACAGCCGGTGCTGGCGCACGAATGGCACTGATATCCACGCCAATTCGTGAAATAGCTGAGAAGGTACTCCACAAGACCCGTTACGTGGAGCTTGGTGCAGATTCTGAGTTTCAAAAAGAGTTCATGTCAGCGATAGACATCCCGAATGCCGATGTAGAATTGTTTCCTTCAGTCAGTCACGCAGTCCAAGCTAATGGGCTGACCCGCAGAAAACTCTAGAACTGAAGTAAAGGCGGTGCACAAGCGTTCTCACTCTCTGCTACCTGAATAGGTCTAACTCCTTAGGGCGAATGATCTCCTTGATTGATCCCCGGCCTTTAACGTGGGGATACCCTCTGATTATGGCAACTGGAACTCGGTCATATTTGTTCATGACAAGTTCGCCTGCCGAGGCAAGCTCGTCCGAGACAGCTATGACTGTCAACTTGAGCGTCTGTCCATACATATCCTTGCGACCACGATAATCGACTAGAGGTTTCATTCCTGAGACGCCAATCGCAAGATTTGTCTGACCGATCCGCCACGGCCTTCCAAAAGTGTCTGAGATTATAACTGCCACCTTTCTTCCAGTCAGTTCCTTGATCCTTTTCCTTATCCTTTGCGCGGAGGCGTCAGAGTCTCGAGGAAGCAGGGAAACTAACCATTCACCTCGAACATTTGATTTGTCAACACCCGCGTTAGCGCACACAAAGCCATGATGTGTCTCAGTTATCAGATGGTGCCCCTCCATCCTGACTATCTCCTTGGTTTGGCCTAGAATTGCCTCCACATGCTGTGGAAGCTTTCCGGATCTCTTGGCCAACTTCTTGGCGAATTTGGATGGAGTGATGGATCTGATGTCCACGATCCTACCTTCAGATTTCGAGATTATCTTCTGGGCTATGACAATGACATCACCATCTACGATAGATTTCCGTTTACGCTTCGCTACATCCACGATGACTCTGCCCAAGTCATCCCCCTTTTCTATCGATGGCATTCCCCTTAAGCCAAATATCTTGATCTCAGAAACCACAGTTTCATCTCCAATAACCAAGGTCTAGGCATTCTTCTCTATCACTTGACGTTGGTGCCCATTTCTAGATGATTCTTGCACGACTCTGTAAAGCTTGTCGGAAATCTTCTGATTTGAGAACTATTAGAGCCCTGGCACTTCTTCGTCTGATTAGGTGATCTACACCAATACGGAAACCAGTGATGCCGGTATTTAGCTACTAGCCAAAAGAGCAGTTGGGAGCGCGCGCACTAGATCGCCACAGCCTCCGTAGAAGTACTGAGATTCATGTTCGCAGTCTGGGAATCAAAGTGTCAGGCAAGAGTCATGCGCTACTTAATTTATAGTCTGAAACGGATCCTAGTTGGAAGGTAAGGTATTCGCGGGATTGATGTGGTCGAGGACTGGAAGATTGGAGAAAGATAACCTCCCCCGGATTGCCATAACCATGGGCTATGCAGGTGGTATTGGCCCGGAAACAGTGGTCAAGACACTCTCCACGCCCAAGAATCGTTCTCTGTGTCGCCCCATAGTAATTGGCGATAGCAAGATAATTCATGCAATCGCCAAGACATGCGGACTCGCAATTTCGTGGAATATAATTGAGAGTCCTGAACAAGCAGAATTCAAGCCTGAAGAGATCGATCTAGTGGATCTGCATAACATCTCAGGAGGAGAGTTTGAATACGCGAAGGTCATCCCTGCAGTTGGGAAGGCATCTGGAGAATACCTTGAGATAGCCTGGAAAGCAGCTATGAATGGCATAGTCGACGGCGTAGTTTCTGGTACACTGAACAAGGAAGCACTGCACAAAGGCGGCTACGCATTTAGAGATGAACTTGAACTCTTCTCAAAGATTACAGGAAGTCAATGGCCTTTCTCCCTCGGTGTCACCGGGGATCTCTGGTGCATTCCTGTAACGGATCACATATCGTTTAAGGCGATAGCTCAAGGAATAACCAGACAGAGTGTCCTTTTCCACATTACTGCCATAAATCAGAAGATGCGTCGGTATGGATTTGATAGGCCACGGATCGCAGTGGCTGCTCTTAACGTGCATGGCGGTGAGGGCGGTCTCTTCGGCAACGAAGAGAAAACAGCTATCACCCCTGCAATAGAAGAGGCACGGAACCTTGGAATAGAGGTATCCGGCCCTTTTCCAGCAGATACAATATTCATACGCGCCCAGAACGGTGAGTTTGACTCAATAGTCGGAATGTATCACGATCAGATAAACATCGGAAGGAAGTTGATTGGCATCATGAAAGGAACCACCCTCTTCATGGGACTTCCTGTTCCATGCGGCACGACGGCTCACGGAACTGCTTTTGACAAAGCCGGCAAAGGAGTGGCTAGTCCTACGAGCATGGAGGATACTCTTAGAATAGTCTCACGACTATCGCAAAGAGGATGATCTGGAGCAAGACCTCTTTACCCAGACTTCGGATCCTTATCATGGTTAGATTGCTGGTTGAGGCCGACAATTCTGTGAACCTCATCCATATTCAGACTTCTTCTTACGACTTTGACAATTAGATCTATGCTAGAACTCCAATCCTCATGCGGAGATCGTAATAGTTGCTTAGGCTCTTTGATCCCCCTTTTTATGGCGACATATCCTAGCAACGCTTTACACAAAGACGGGTTGTCAAAGAAACCATGGAGGTAAGTTCCGATGATTAGTCCTGAGGCATCTATTGCACCGTCAGTGGCTTCTGCCTCAACAACCTTGAACGCTGGCTTCGCAAGAGGCCCAAGAACGGTTTTTCCCATGTGGATTTCGTACCCACTGAGAGTCAGGTTGTTTGTCTTTTCGAGAATTGGCCCACCACCGATTGCTTTGACTGCGACATTTCTTGTCGTCTTAGAGTATTCTTCGAAGTCTGTATGGACATCTAGGAGTCCTAGGCCATGAAGGGTATCTGCGGAGCCGTCTTCGATTCCTCTGTCATCTTGGATTGTCTTGCCTAGGATTTGGTATCCACCACATATCCCTATTATCGGGACTTTCATTTTGGCAATCTCTATAATTTCTTTGGCCAAGCCATTGGCGAGCAGCCACTTGAGATCTTTTATGGTGTTCTTTGTACCCGGGACGATTACAGCATCTGGAACACCGAGTTCCTTCGCGGAAGATACGTATCTCAAACGTACATCTTCGATGGCACTCAGAGGATCCAAGTCCGTGAAGTTGGATATGCGAGGGAGTCTTATCACTGCAATGTCGAATTTGCCTCGAGGTGCGGGCCTGTAGTCTTCTAGGAAAAGAGAATCTTCCTGTGGAAGCGCAAGGTTCTGGATGTAGGGGATTATGCCCAGTACATGCTTCCTGGTTCTTCTCTGAACAATATCAATTCCCGGCTGCAAGATATCAGGATCACCACGAAGCTTGTTTATTATCAGTCCTTTTACGAGCTCTCTTTGCCGCTTGTTCAGCAGACTAATTGTACCGACTAGGCTCGCGAAAACACCTCCACGATCTATGTCGGCAGTGAGTAGAACTGGCGCGTTCGTCATTTCCGCGATGCTCATATTCGCAAGGTCATATTGAAGATTGACCTCGGCAGGACTTCCCGCACCTTCAATGACGATTATGTCGCAGATCAATGAAAGTCGATCGTATGATTCCTTGACTGCCTCGAGCCCTTCGGCCGGCGCAAACTTCATCATATAATCGTTGTAGCTAAGGTCAATTCTTGGTTTTCCATGGACAATTACTTGACAGGTTTTCGAATCCTTCGGCTTAAGCAAGATAGGATTCATGTCGACTGTAGCCTCGATTCTTGCAGCAAAAGCCTGCAGCGCTTGGGCTCTTGAAATCTCAGCCCCATCTTTTGTCACAGAAGAATTCAACGACATGTTCTGAGCTTTGAAGGGGGCAACCCGGTATCCTTCATCTGCAAATAACTTACAGAATGCCATTACTAGGAGGGTCTTTCCACTGTGGGAGGTAGTTCCCTGCACCATCAAGTTTCTGCGCATTTCCAGACTCAATCTTCTACTCAAAACGCTTGAAGTTGGATTTGAAGATAGTTCTAGGCAAGGTGAGGGCCTATCTTAGCCCCTCTTGCTTTTACTAGGAATTATTCGGCCTTCTTGTGGTAAGTTTTGTTCTCCGCGGGCGCTAGCGCGCAAGGCCATAATTCAGGTTCTAAAGACATGATCTAATTGTTGGGCAGCCTATTGGAATCGTCCGAATGCGAGCTCATTCTATTGAAAGAAGGTATCCAGTTTTGTAGCGCCTATGAGTTCAGCGAAGCTTAGCCCTAGAGCGTCTAAGACCTGTTCGAATGTTGAATCAATATACTCTACGTATTTCCCAACATCGATTTCATTGATGGTCGCCAGTTGGACTGGTTTCACACTCGGTTCCCCCACCACCTTGACAAACGAAACTAGGTCACCAGTTCTAATTTCTTGACCGTTTCTTACGAGTAGCTGCGCCGCCTTGACATGCTGAGGCGTAATCTTGACATAGGATTCTGGAGGTTTCCCCATCATGACATTGAATGCCAAATCCTCCAATGAGTACTCTCTGTTCTTCAACTTGACATAGCAGCTCTTCACTATTTTCTTGATCGTAGCTTTCGCTTGCTCGAAATCATCTTTAGATCTCACTTGACTGAGAGTCTGAATCATTTCATAGAATGCTTGCTTCAAGAAGTTTGGTATGTGTCGCTTCTTTCCGGTCAACCCTTTAATGTCGACATTACCGTCTGGATAGACCCCAAGGTAGTTCTTCTTGCGAAGGCTGAGTGCGACATAACGGTAATTCTTGTCCACTTCAAGCTCTAATCCAACTTGGGTTCTTGACCACACCATCAGCTTCTCCAGTAATTCAGGCTTGCTCTCAAGGAATATCGAGTCTGTGTCACCATAGAACACCTCTATCCCCAGCTCCTGTGCCTTCTCAATAGTCCTGGAGATGACAAATCTGCCAATAGCTGCAGTTGCCTCGGCGACTGGGGGGCAGTAAAGCGAGAAGCTCTCAGATCCGAACACGCCGTAGCTTGCGTTCAGGATAACCTTGAGGGCGTCTGACACGACCTTGTACCAAGCCCGGCGTGCACTAGGCATCTGCGGGTCCTTGCATTTGGGTTTGTACCAGTTGACTCTAAGATCTCGAAGGGATCCAATGAGGAGGCTTTCCAATGCGACTTTTCTTTTGCAGACCCAGTGGGATGTCCCGGGAATCTTGTTTGATCGGCATTCTTGATCTGTGTGATTACAGTTGACTGTCTCATATCCGAGATTCCAATTCTTGATTATCGATGGGTATAGTGAGGCAAAATCCAGGACTGAGATGTTGAAGTGGACGCCTGGAGTAGGGTTGACCACTATCGCGCCCTTGTATTTCTTTCCCTTTATTGTCGCCTCAGTGACTGTTCCTCCTTTCTGACTAAGAATGTCCTCTGGCCGCGGGATCAGGTAGCCCCGTTTGCGATGTTCTCTATATATCATGCTCCTGATCCATGAGGAAACGCCTTGCCTCGTTGCATCATCCACGCCCATGTAAGAGATCCTGGCAAGTATCATCATCAGTTTCATAACCAGTTCGTCGTTGAACTGTGTCAGCCTCATTGTGATCTCGACATCTCGGTAGCAGTATGAGGCTAGGGTCGAGTATGTCAGCTGGGAGACGGGAAAGTTTATTGGCTTTTTCGACATATCGACAAGTGCCGATCCAATTTCATTAAGTGTCTTCTCACGGTATTTTTGGCCGAAGGCATATACTTGAACTGACCTGTTGAAGAAGAACTTGTAGAGATCTATATGTATGCCTGACTTGAGTGTGGCGAAATCCCGTCCTACCTCAATAGGGATCTCCTCTCTGGTGAAGCCTAGCTTTTGTGCCCTATTCCAGACATATCTAAGGTCGAAATCATCGCCGTTGAAAGTTATAACGAACGGGTAATCAGCAAGAAGAGTAAAAGTTGCCCTGAGAAGATCCTCCTCGCGGTCGAAGAATTCAACCTTCGCCTTCTTCGGAATCTCATCGTCACCTTCTTCGACACCGGGTCTCCTCAAAAGCAAAATTGTCTCTCTTCCGTCGGATCCGATTGCACCAATGCAGATGATCGGGTCTTCAGCTGCCTGTGGGTCAGGCATTCTTGTTGGGACAGAAGAACATACCTCTATATCAAACGCTAATCGCTTGATCTCTGGAACCGGACATTCTAGTAACGTAACCCATTCGCTCATGAGAGATCTATGGTCCTCTGATTGAGTGGCCAAGACTCCTCTAAGGTTCTCTGTGACCTCATCGAAAATTTGGAAGTCGACCCGGTCAAGTCCACGATTTGTCAGGTTGTAAGGCAGACCAGGTTTCAGGTCTTTGTCGTAGATATAGTTCTCTACATACTTGATGTCAGCTTCCCAAGAACGCACTGTCTCCCTTATTGTGCCTGATGGTCTGCCGCCTATTGATAGCGGATCCTTGGCCACAATAACTGTCATCGAAACTTCCCGATCTCTGAGAGCATCGTACTTAGTAATCGTTTCGAAATGATCAAGACCTGGGTTGCTCATCAATGATTGGTTCTCTTTTAGGTTCTCTATCGAGAGGTCTGTAAGGCAGTATGGCTTGTGTCCGCTATCATCGAACCAGAGCATGATCTTCTGTGTTGAGGAGTCGTAGAGCTTCAAGTAGGCTGACTTTTTCTCTCCGTCATAGCAGGAAGCGACCAGATAAGACCCCTCAACAGCGTCCTCTGATGATCTAGGCGCGGGAGAGGATTTCTTCAGCGTGTCTTGACTCATCCGGCTCTTCGACAAATAGTCTTCTAGACTCTCATTCACGGCCAAGCATTCACCCAGGACAATCTAACTCAGAGATTGGAAATCTAACATGATCCGGAACATTCCAAGATACGCACACACACTCACTTGTGGCACGTAGTTCCGCACACTTCCATTCTTCTCTTTGGCAATCCTATCTTACCGACTCTCTGAAGATGCTATAAAAGCTCTTATATGTCGTCTGCGTATGTTATAAATTGGGTTTTTGGGTTATTTTGGGGGTTTTTGTCTGCGTGCTTTGAATGATATTGGCTCGGATTCTGCGGTTGTGAAGTGGCTTAGTAATTATGTGGCGGAAGGTCATCGGAATCGTCTCTCTTATTTGCGTGACTTTCTTCGTTATGTTCACTCCAAGCCTGAGTTTAAGGATGCTACTCCTTTAAGCCTTGTTGAGTTTCAAAGAGCCGCTGGCAAGGATAACCAATACAAGATTCTGGATCTTCTTCAAGGATACATTAACCAGAAGGTAGGCACACACAAGACTTTGACGACGCGGTACAGTGTTGTATGCAGTTTCTTTGAGAGGAATAGGGCTGCTTTACCAGGCGAGTCTTTTCGCATAAAAGCCACAAGAGATCCGATTAAAAGCAAACTGAGCATTGACGTTATTAAGAATCTAGTCTCTGCCGCAGATCTCGATCTTCGCGCCGTCTATCTGACTTTGTTTCAGGGAATCAGTGACCAGGAACGGTTTAGAGAATTTAATCTTAAGGCAGGTCCAGCTCTTGCCGACCACCTTAAAACGAAGGGTGTTGACGAACCATTCTTTTTTGAGTATCCAGGCCGCAAGCAGAGCAAAGGCAAACTCTATTTCTACTCGTTTATTGGCAGAGACGCTTTAACTGCTTGGAAAACCTATTTCGAACGTATTAGGGGTTGGCCGAAAGAGGGCGAGGCCGTAGTCATTGATCGAAACGGTAAACCTCTGAGCAAATGGGCGATCTCAATCAGACATCTGCGCCTTCTCGAGAAGCTGAACTATATCAAGCGTGAAAAGGGGGGAGGGGGCGCTACCAGACATGGCTATGGATTGCACGAGTTCCGAGACGTAGCGATAACACTTCTGCATCTGCAGGCCAAGAAAGACGGGTTTGATGAGGACTGTGCTCAGTTTTGGATGGGACACGTTACAGACAGGAACGGGTACAACAATTTCTATCAGGATAGAGAACACGTTCTGAATAATTATCGAATTGCTGAGAAGTATCTTAACCTCATATCTGGGACAGCAGGCTCAGACCTAGAAAAGACACAGGAAAAAATGAGACAGTACGAGACCCTCATACAGCAGATGTCATGCAAATTCGAAGACACAACAAGACGGTTGGAAGAGGTTGAGAAGAGACTAATGACGAAAGAGTAGAACCAGATTTCCACTCAGGATTCTATGTTCGAAATAGCATAAATGACTTCGCGCGCTCATCTTTCCACAAACAGTTCAAGCAAGATTAGCTAGCTGAGTAAGCCATTGCACATGTCGATATGGGCTTTTTCTTAACCATTCTAACTGCAATGAGGGAAATTATGATCAGTAGCGACAGTTGCGCCATTTCGAATTCAGGTATTGGTGTGGAACCTAGTTGTATTAGGTCTCCCGCTGCGTAAGTCTCTCCTGGAGTCTCTATTACTTGAGTGGGGTCTATCAGGATGCTTCCATATGGCGTGCTAATATTGTAAGGTGGAACTGTGAGTGTGTATCTTGTCATGTTTTGGGTTTGGTCTCGTTGTCGAGTCCATTGTTCTAACGGAACATTGAATTTGGAGAGGTCTAACCCCATCATTTCTGCAAAATTGAATCGGTATCTGCTCTGTTGGTGTTCAAATTCACAATCCCCAGAGGCGTTGATCCAGCGCCAATGTGTCCTTACAAGGTAACTGGAACCATTGAAGCTTATCGGCCCATTTATGGTTATGTTGGCAGTTAATCCGAATGTCTGGTTTTCTGAAGTGTATCGATAAGTCATATTGAGGCTGTTGACACTGATGTTGTTGCCAAGCATTTGTTGTAGTCGATTTGTAAATGTTAACCTAGCTTGTTGAACTATTCCCTGACTCATCTGCTGAGACTGGAATTGGTAATTGAGACGTTCAAACATCTGTTTGCCGCTTGCATTCAAGTGACTGCAATTCGCCATTATCGTGATTTGCATGCGAACACGATTCAGGGAAGGATCTACAGTACATGTGATCTCTTCGCCTTGAACTGACACTACTTGAAATAGTAACATCGCAACAACGGCTACAATGCCAATCTTAGAACTTAGTCGGAGCTTCAAAACTTGAATCCTCAAACTACACGTCCTCTGGTCTGACCGCTATATGGATATCTGCACATAAATCTAATTGATCTATCTGAATCAAGCGCGCGCTAAGACAAGAAAATGAAAGAGGGGGTAGTGTGTTTTCCCTTAGATTGCAGGTGATAGACTATTTCTTGTAGAGAGTTGCAAGTACAGGACCATATGTGACCCACATAAAGAATCCAACGAACATCAAAGACGCAGAGATCGTCGATGCCCCCATATTATAGACATAGGTGCCAGCTGCTATATCTTTGATCAGCCAAATCATTAGTCCAAAGTATAGACCTTTCATTGCACCCTTGCCCGGAACATTGTCATAGAACTTTGTGTATATCATACTGAATATGATGCCGAAGACTATCGTGACCACGATGTTAATTGCAATTGTCGATACATTTGCTGGCGTCTGCGGAAGCACCCCCATCATGCCGCCTATCATATAGAAAATAATGCCCGCTATGGCAGCCACTAGCCCTGCAATACCTCCTGCTATTGGACCACTTTTCATAGAATACTCACCTCCCATTTGACTTATATCAAGAAAAATACAAAACAAATTATCACAATTCGATATTATTAACAGTTTGCACGATGGAATTGAACTGAGCGTCTTCTCACAAAGGGATACCGTCGTCGCCATAGTTGGTGAGAGCATCTGGAATTGAACTGGATTCTCTGTGTTTGGAGACTAAGGTGAGAAGCTCAAGCCAGCTTGCTTTATCTCTGGCTGATGTGTCAATCG
>Ga0315288_10009663_pt1 | contig 12145 bp, 17 predicted proteins | sample YL17G11_20_MG_FD_203454 | JGI IMG/M metagenome (GOLD analysis project Ga0315288, IMG submission 203454) | Sediment microbial communities from Yellowstone Lake, YNP, Wyoming, USA - YL17G11_20 | ecosystem: Environmental > Aquatic > Freshwater > Lake > Sediment | place: USA: Wyoming | collected...
TGTAGTTGTGTATCCTAAGAATATCGACTAAATTGAGTTTTCCTTTGTTTTCTTTAATCGATTTTTTTATTTCTTTCCATTCTTCGTCAAAAAATTTATCACGATTCATGTCTAATCTATCTTTTCTCAAGAACAAAAATCTATCTTATGTCCATTCCTTTTTTTTCCATACAAATTTTTCAAACATTTTATTTGTTTCTTCAGCAGTTTTTAACTCATTCTTCTTGTATTTGTAGTGTAATAGTTCGTGTATCATAACATACGCATAATCTTGTAAATGTTTAGTAAAACCTATAAGTTTGTTTTTTGGTTCAGTAAAAGTCACACTTGGATAAAAAGTAATCATGTTTAGTTTGTGATTCATAGTACCATAAATCCATTTTTCTTTTTTACCTCTTTTATGGAATTTTTTAAATTTAGAATCGATTACAACTTGTATTTCTGGTGGTAGTTTCAGTTGTTGGTCTTTGATTACAATAGGATAAATTTGTTCTATCAGATTTTTTGTCCAATCAAAAATACTCTTTAGTTTATCAGAATAACATTTTACTATGAATTTAGTTTTACCAATCTGTATTGTTTCTTGCATAAGTGGCTTCATAATTATTGTTTCTCTACTCAAAACAAAAATCTATCTTCATCACAATCCTACTTTCAAAACCAGGAAATAATATCAAGACAAAATGAATTATGGGTCATTCCACAAGCGAGGAGGTCAGGGGTGTTCCTCCTCCTATTCCTTTATTTGATTGATCTTCTTTCATTCCCAGAGAACAAAATCTATCTGAATTATATTCTCCAGTATATAGGTCAAGAGAAAAAGGAGACATTTCCTGCCTTTTCTGGGAGGTGTTTGTAACTAAAATCAATAAAAAACATATTTGAGACTCAAATCCCTCTCGGTTCATTCTTAAAAACGAGGACTAGAGGATTATTTGAATGGCAAAATTCTGGGTATTTAGAAATAGTAGGGATGTGAACCCTTGCAAAAGAATAAAACCTATCTAATTGTGGATGTGAAAAAATTAAGCATATGTATGAGCTTTTAATCCTCTTTTTCTGCCTTCATAACCTGCAATATATTCATTTATGTGATTTGCGATAAGAGAAACTGTACCATATTGAGATAATATTAATGGAATTGCTTTAGCAATATAATATTTATCCGTTTCTGTTTTTCCATTTGTCTTATCAAATAAAAAATCATATGGAAGTGATAAAAATTGTAATATTAAATGAATAAATGGATGATCGTTCAAAAAACGTGCATGACCTAACTCATGAGTTAACTTTTCTTTTAGTTGTAATTCATAATTTTTACCAATTACAATTGTTGTCTTTAAAGTCGAGCTGAATTGTGTATTATGTTTTTTTATAGTTTTTTCAAGGATTGTTTCCTTCAAATAATTTAAAATATTTTGACGTGTTTCCCATGGATAATAGAGTCTTATAGCCATGTATTTAACAGTGTCAGTTTTGTCCTTCTCAACAGCTAAATCTGAACTATCAAATCCCATTATTTTTGCTATGCCTTTGGCTAAAGACTCCAGTTTTTTTAATTCTTGTTCGGAAGCCATGCACTAAAAATCCAATTTAAGTTTTAAATCTTTATTTATTGAGAACAAAAATCTATCTGAATTTTAAATTAAACCAATTTATTTAAATCCTTAAATTTCATCCAATTCACTATGATAATATTGAGATTTTTGTGAAAAATTATCTATATCTTTCTAAATCTACTTTAAGAAAATTGAAAAAATTATCAGCAAGTTTAGAAGCCTCTATTATAAGTTCATTAATGTCCTTATCTTTTTTATAAATTATTGTAAGATAAGTAATAAACCCATTCAGTAAAATAAAGTAATCTTCGCCTTGCTGTGAAATAGAGTATTTTAGAAATGGCTTCACTGGTATATTTATCCTATTAATTGTGCCGAGCTTTGCGTTCTCCCTAAGCAAAAAACTTAATCGTGCTGGATATCTGTCCCCTGTACCTCTAATTTCTGTATCTTCGATCAATTCTCGGAATGTTCTTTCTTCCTTGCCCAGAATTTTTGCATCCATTAAAGCGCCGACTAATCTATAGCTATAAAGATAAAATTGTTCTCGGGTCATTGGCATAAAAGGAAAAGTGAATATTACATATTTAAGTATGATGCTAGAATTTAGTCGTTATCTCATCTTCTTTCCTATTTTTTCTGCCCATGCCTGGACTTTCTTCTTGTCTCGCTTGTCTTGAATAGTCTTCCAAAGGATCTTCATTATCCCTCCAAAGACTTCTATCTCAAAAGGTTTTACATCAGGATATTCCTTTAACGTAGGTTTAATGTATTTTTCTATTGCTTCATCCCTTGGTTCTACAGATGAAATAAATATAGCAACTTTCTTGTCTTTCAAGTCTTTTCCCAGGAAATCAAAGAATTCTTTGTACAGTTTCTGCATCCTTACGCCGCTGCCGATGATGACGTTACTATATTGTTCAAGGTCAGGAGACGGGTTTTTCTTCAGGTCGATCAGGTCTACTTCTAGCCTGAATTTATCTCTTAATACTTTGCTATCTCTGATGTTGCTTCTTGGGTTGCACCAGATTTTGAGATGTAGGCGATTAAAGTTTTTTCATGGTAATCTATTATTAAGTTTTGAAGATTTTATGTTTTAAATATTTTTAAGATCTAGTAAATTAAATCAAAGGGAAGAATTTAATGAAGAGAATAAAAATATTGTGTCTAATTTTGATATTAGTTTATTTGTCAGGATGTACTATACCAATACGAAATAATAATATTTCCACTACAGGTGAATCAACTCAAATAGTCGTTGAAATGCTTCCCCTTCAAATATCAAAATTACCTAAAATTGAATTATCAACTATTGATAATTTTGAAAAATTCAAAAAATTCGCTGATGTGATAAATTCACTAATTGAAATTTTAAATAAGGAAACAAATCTTTTCAATATACCTAAAATTGAACCTACTGTAGAAACATGGAATAAAGTTTCAAAAACAATTGAAGAGTATGGTCCCTTAGTAAATAATTACAATGAAGTTGTTAATAACGCCAGAGAATACGAAAATAATCCTTCTAAAAAAAATTTAGAAAATTTCTATATAGCTTCTGGTAAATTTGGTTTTGAATTTGGAGTTATTTATTGGGCAGTATTCTATGGAGCTAGTTATAAGAGTGTAGGAATTGTATATAGATCTGTTGGATTAAATCAGCTTGCTTTTAAATGTCCAACTTGCGTGAAAATTATTTTATCTACTGCACATTGGGAAATTAGGACTATTTTAGTAGAAGGAAGCTCCCAAGTAGCTCAATATTTAATTGAATTAGTTTCAAAATTGTATGAATCAGGAAAATTAGAAGAACTTTTGAAAAATCCAGAATCTCTTTTAAATGTTACAAAAAACTATCTAAATTCTTTCAATATAACTATTTGATAAATATTTTTTTAAATCTAGTTGTTATTCCATCTTTTATTATTCCCTATTATTTCAATTTTTTATTTTAAATAAAGTTTTAATATATACTCTCAAAAAACTGGGGATAATATTTATAAAATTTACAATATTTATCAATTTCATCTTTCTTTAAACCTATATCTTTTGCTTTGTCATAGTTAATATCCATTTTCATAATGCAAACATCACAATACATTTTTTCTTTTGGTGTAAGGAGCGGACAATCGATTTCTATTATACTATTATCACTTGGGAAGAAAAATAAATCTGATAATTTTTTACCCAATTCACCCTTTAATTTATCATCACAAAAAATGACACCAAAAGTGTACATTTTTGTAGTATCCTCATAAACAAGATTAAAAATAGGAAGAAAGTTTAGTTTATTTGGATTCCTTCTAATTCCATTCTGAATAGCAGATATTAGAATGTTAAATAATATACCTGGAAAGTTTCTTCCCGCAAAATTCATTAATTTTATTTCTTTAGGGATATATTCTTTAAATTTTTCTTTAAATCCTTCTATATCCTCATTTTTTGGAGGAGAATCCACATTTATAGTTATCAAAAAAATATCCATGTTCTTTGCTTTTGTAGATATTATTTCAATTGTGTTAGTTTTTCCTATGTCCACGACAGAATCATAATCTAACCAAATAAAAAGTTTGTCCTTCCAATCTAATTCTTTTTGAATGAATGAATTACAATCAGAAATCTTAAAATCTATGAAGCCAAAAGGTTTGTTGAATGAAAATCTTGTTTCATCATCTTTTTCATCATCTACTGATGTCATTTTTTTAATACCTAAATATTTATGAAACATTATAAAATCTGCAAAATAAACTGAACCTAAACCAAAATAATGATATTTCTTTATATCAATATAAGATCCTATGTGATTCAATATGTCAATAATCATCTTTCGCTCAATTTGTTTTTTAAGTCTCAACAAATAATTGACATTTTTATAGCTTTTACTCATCTTTAATTTCCTCCATATCTGCAAAATATTTGAATGTTTTTTCACCTGCTTCTTTATTGCTCATATAAGGTCTTCCTAATTTTTGTTTAATTTTATTGAGAAGAGAAGTTTTTACAACATATTGAATGTAACTTACTTGAGGAATGTATGTTTCAATTATTTCTTTACCTTCGATGAGAGGTACTTTTCCCTCTAAGTTATCTTCTATATTTTTTCTCCTTTTTGTTACTACATCTTTAAAAATTGACTTACCTATTTTTTCCTCAGTTTTTGGATTTATGATTCGATTTACACGACGAATAAAATTGACTAATATATTGGTTATTGCTCTCATTTCAACTTGAGTCCAGAGATAAATTTTAGAATCCATTTGAATATCTTCTTTGGTAGTATGCCATGGAAGTTTCATTGGATCATCTGATCTAAAGAATACTAATCCAAGAAATCGTTTATCTTCAGGATAATGATAAAATTTTCCCTTTTTTCCTCCCCATCCAGTTCTGTTAGGGGTTGTGTCATTTTGAATTATTAATCGGTCGTTGCAAAATACGTACCAACCATAAACATCATGAAATTTTTTTTCAGGTGGCGTATACCCTGCATATATTTCTACTTCAATTCCATTAATCAAGTATTTTTTATGGAATGGTAAGAACTTATCTTTATCATATAAAAATTCGAAATCATATGGTTCTATAAAAGTATTATTTACATTAATTTTAACTTTATCTTCGATAAATATACAATAACTGCTTTTAATCCTTTCCATTAATTCATTCTCAAAAGTTGTTCTTTTAAATTCCTCAGAAATGTCGGGATATAATTTTGTGATGGTTATCCTAGTTAAAGGTTTTCCCTTAGTTTTGCCAACAGTTTCAAAATCTAGTTTCCAGTTATTGGGATCTTTTAACCATTTTTCATCTATTCTTACAGAATAAAAATTTTCACCATCATCTGATTCTAGAAGTATATTTTTACCCAATTTGAATATGGCTCTCTTCATACCAATGCCAAATATTCCGATAGTTCTTTTTTTACTCTCCTTTTGTGCTCCAAATCTAAATACTTTTTCATAAATTTCCTCTTTTTTAATACCGCCACAATTATCTTCAATAATAAATTCATTTTCAGAAAATTTTATTTTGATTTCCTTCATTTCCTTTAAGTCATTTTCTATATAACTATCAATCGAATTATCAATTAAATCCAAAATTGCATCGCTTAATTGTATATCCTTAACAATAATTTTAATAAAAAAATCCTTTGTTGGAAACACATTTATTTTTTTTTCTATATCTTTATCTGTCATATTCATCTCTAACTCTAAAACTCCTATATTTTTGTTCTGATATTTTAAGTTTATAAATAAGAGTTTTATTGATTCATTTCTATATTAAAATTTAGTCGTTATCTCATCTTTTAGTATTCCTTGTGCTTTTAGTCTTTTATAATCTTTGAAGTCTCTAGATAGGATTGATGCAAAAAGTATGATGATTGAGATACTTATCACGAATGATGACATCAAAAAGAATGGTGATAAAGAAGAAATTGAATAGAAATCACCTACTTTGAGGAACATAATGAAAAAGTTATATATCCCATCTGATGCCATGATGTAAGGCAGTATCCTGAGTGCCAGACTCTTTGATTTATACTCAAGCAAGAAGTATAGCATGAAAATCTCAACGAGATATGGAGAGAAATTATATAAGAATATCTTGTAGCCTTCTATGTTTGTGAACCCCGTTCCAGCACCGCATTGTGTCATGAAAGCAAAATCATTATGGTAGTTTACCGTTATTGTGGCATTCTGGTGTATCAGAATTTCACATACGGAGAAGTGGATCAGTTCATGAAAATAGAGCCAAACTAATAGAAGAATAGTAAATGTAAACAATGTTTTGAAATATATTTTTATGAGTTCAATTACACGATCCATATATCTCAGAATAGATGATTATCTATTAAAATTTAGTCGTTATCTCGTTAGGAAACCCTTGTTGTTTCAATCTTTCTAATATTTTCTTTTCTTTTTCTATATCTTCATCTTGACTACCTTCTTTCAATGCTTTTTCTACTTCTTTTTGAGATTTACCACAGTTAGAACAACCTGATGTTATTTCTGTTTTTTCTTTAGTTTGATAGAATTTTGTTGAAGTTCGACCTGCTGCCCTTGAAACCGATGTTTGTAATACCGGGGGATGATGTATAGCACTTATTGTCATTTTATGACAAAAAGGGCATTCTATTGAAATGTTATCTGGCATGTCATCATCTTTAATTTTCTTTGTTGAAATATAAAAATAATCAAAAAAACTACTCATGGATGGTAATTTATACATCTTTAAACAATAATAAATTTATGACGTTAGAATGGAAACCAAAAGGCAAACCAAGACTCAAATCATTCAAAGAATTCAATTTAAAGACAGGTGAAATAATTGGTGTTTTTCAAGGTTCAAAGGGAAATAATCCAGAATTAGACATTGTAGTTAAGTATAGAGATAAATACACTAAATTTGTTGTAAGGACACCTAAACATATTCATTGGGTCATCGATCTTTTAATAAAAAAAGAACATAACGAAAAACTGACTTTAGAATTTATAAAATATGTTTTGGATACGTATGACAAAATAGAACCTTTTAGAAAGAAAGAAGACCAATTAAAATGTGAACTTAAATTCACTAATCCAGAAAATCTGAAAAAATTTGAAGAACTGAACAAATATGGTCAATATTCCGTTGAATTTATAGGACATGTTATAGAGCTTCTAAGCATAGAAGAGAAAACAGGTTTCGAAGGAGCTTTCATGTTTAAAAGAGTATTAACAGCATTGTATCAAAGTAAAGACATTTTTTCAATAGTATCGGCGGCTACACATAATGGTAGAATATAGCTACCACCATTTTGTACTTTCTTTAAATTCTGATATTTTTTCATCTTTCATAGGTTTTCTAAAGACAAAAAGATGCTCATGAGCAATCTTATAAAAAAGATATTTACTACCACGCCATCTCTCTCTTGTACTTTTCATGTTATGTTGTAATTTAATTATATCCTCTCTTAAAATAAAACCTACATCTAAGAAAGCTTGCATCATCCTAACAGTTATAGGAATATAATGTTGATGTCTTCTGGTATCCCCCATTAAAACAGCACAATGTCTACCAGGTTTTAAAATTCTAAAACTTTCAGAAGCGAATTTTCCAATTTCTTCAATAAACTCATCAATTTTTCTCATTCTGGATAAATCACCTTCTATTCTTTCATTTGAGTAAGAAATTATGCTCGCATATGGTGGATGAGTTGCAATTAAACTAATTGATTCAGGATCAATTAAATTTAAGTTTCTAGCATCTCCAATATAAGTTTTTTGCTCAGATTTTTGATGTTTCAAAGGTAAACTGAAATTTAGTCTATCTCTAGTTACCATCACAGCATCTGGATTTATGTCTATTCCAATTGCATTTATTCCAAGAAGTTTGCATTCGATTAAAGTCGTGCCTGAACCAACCATTTGATCTAATACAATATCATTTTTTTTTGGCTCAGGTAAATATTTCAAAATTAAATTTCTTGGTACTTGCGGAGCCCAATTACCTCTATATTTTGGATTCAAGTTATGAGTTGCCCAATCTCCTCTATTAGGAAAAGACCAAACAGTTGTAGATTCAGGAATAAAAATTTCAGGGTTAATCTTTTCTATTTTTCTATTGTCCCCAATTCTTAATTCTACATTTTCTATAGTGACTTCTCTATGTTTTTTCAGGAAATTTTTATAATCCTCGTCTGTAACTTCTTTCATTGACACATATTTTTTTTCCATTTATTTACCACAATTTAATTTAACATTATATAACTTGTAATTAAACTTTAAGTTATATTCATTTATTTTTAAATTTAATTTTCTGATAATTTTGCTATTTTTCTTGCTTTTGTAAATATAATTCTTTCTGGTTTATCACCATCGAGTAAACCATCTATTTCATGCATTATTTCATTAGCTAGCTTATTTATTTCTTTTAGTTTAGTTTTCATATTATTACCTATAATATGTTAACATACTTAAATATAAATTTATCGGTTAACATACTAGAAGCAATGGTTAAAGTTATTAGACTGATGATAAGAAAAAGTAAATCGGGTAAAAAATATTATAGAATAACTATTCCTATTTCTAATGAACTTTTTGAAAGAGCTGGATTTGATCTTAAAAATGAGTTCGAATTAGAAGCCAAAAAAGGAGAAATAATAATAAAGAAAAAATAATTTATTTAATTTCTACACTTTCTCCAACTTTCTTCAACAAATGAACCTTATCCCACCATTTATCATAAATCTCAGCATGCTGCGTATGGACAGGTATGACCATCTTCGGTTTAACAGTCTTAACGAATTCCTTCAATTGTGGACCTGAAGCATGTCCAGAAACATGAGTAGCATTCAAATTCATACCAAAATGATTTATCCAGTTCTCTATCCTCTTCCAGTCTACTTCCATTTCGATATCGAATGGCTCACAAACAGATTTGATATAGACAGAACCTTTAACTGGCTTTATGTCAATCAGTTCCTTCAAGTCAAAGTTCGTGCAGAAGAACATGTATTTGTTCTGGTTGTCTTTCACATCCTTGTAGCATATGGAATCATCAAGATAATCCCTTTCCCATCTGTCATAATCAGCTCTTATCAACCTCTCGTCGCAGTTGCTACCAATGACACCCCAGTCCTTTCTATTTGCATAAAGAGTCAAGTTCTTATCATCCAGCTTAGGGACTATGGAATCCTTACAGTTACTCAATTGTTCTATAAGATAGGCTTGTTTAAGGCTTATCGTAAGTTTCTTGTCAACCTTCTTCGCAGCATTCAAGAAAGATATCAACCTGTCAGTATCCCTTACTGGCCAGTTGCAGACTGATAGTCCTTTTGACTTGGAAGTTATTACAGAGACTTCATCCTCCACATCCTTTTCTTTCATTGAACTTTCTTCATCTATCCTAGTACCTTCTATTATCAACACGTCAGGTTTCTCGCATGCTTCCATGAACTCGACAGTCTTCTTTTCTCTCCTGCCGTGAAAACGAAAATCGCCAGTATAGACAATCGTTCCTGAAGATGTATGAATTATGAAACCAGTACTACCACCCAAGGAATGGTCAACATTGTAAGGAATTATCTCTATACCATCAATCTTGAACTTTTTACTAAATGTGAAAATATCGAATTTTCTCGGTGTGACAATATCTGGATGTGTCTTGGTCGTCTTCTTGCTTATATCACCTTTCTTGTTGACATAAGTCTCGAAACATCTTGTAAACTCTGTCAAGTCAGTAAAGCTTCCACTAGCAGTATCATTCAATGCCTTCAGAATAGCATAAGTCTCCTCTGAACAATGGATCGGTATGTCTTCTCTCAAATGATGGATATAGGCAGCATGATCAGCATGTGCATGTGTCAATAAAACACCTTGGTATTCAGTGTCTTCTGGTTTTCTTCCCATATGTTTTAGATAATCTCTTCTATACAATCCTTTCAAGTCTGGCAATAATCCAAACTCTAAAAAATCGCCTATACCACTACATTTTCTAGGCTGTAAGAATTCGGAAAAGAACTTGCCCACTTGACTGAAAGGCATCCCAAAATCAAGGAATATTTTAGTCCCTTTGTCTTCTAAAAGAAACTTGTTGCCACCTATTTCATTCACTCCGCCGTAGAAAGTTAACTTAGTCATAATCCCTATTTTAAATTCAAAACTAAAAATGTTATCTATGGTAAAAGCTGTACTATTCGACTTAGACCAAACCTTGATAAACTTCATGAAAATGAAAACAGAAGCCTGTAAAGCTGCTATAGATGCGATGATAAAATCTGGCCTAAAAATCGATAAAAAAGTCGGAATAAAGAAATTGATGGAAACCTATCTCAGACTTGGTATAGAATCAAACATAGCATTCACAAGATTCTTAGAAGAACAGACTGGAAAAGCAGATGAAAGGATCCTTCAAGCTGCTATAGATGCTTATCTCAAAACTAAACCTAACTTTATCAAACCTTATCCGTATGTCTTAGAAACGTTAGAACACTTGAAAAGTCTTGACTTGAAATTAGGAATAATAACAGATGCCCCAAGAAAAAAAGCCACGGAACGATTAGTAGGTATGAACATCATACATTTCTTCGATTTGATAATAACTTTTGATGACACAGGAGAACAAAAGCCGAGTGAGAAACCCTTCAGATTTGCATTGGATAAATTGAACTTGTATCCTGAGGAAGTTCTCTTTGTAGGGGATAGTATTATAAGAGATATAAAACCAGCTGAAAAACTAGGTATGAATACGCTGAGGATAAAAAAACCTGAAGATTTGAAAAAGATTTTTGAATTGATATAAAATCAATTTATTCAGGGATTCAGAATCCATATATAATAGTTTAGAATCGTAGCAACACTAACCCAGGCTATATACGGTATCAACAATAATGCAGCGTTTCTAGAAATTTTGTAAAATTTAAAAATAGTAAATGCAATAGATAGCCATAGAATGATTATTTCTATGAATGCGTAGAAAGGCGACCTAAAACCAAAGAATAAAACTGACCAAAAAATATTTAGCACGAGTTGAATGCCAAAGATTACTAACGACCTTTTAGCTTCTTTTTTTTCAATTTGATCCCACATTAAATACAGTGAAATTCCCATCAGAGTAAAAAGTGTTATCCAGACAGGACCGAAGAGCCAGTTAGGAGGAGAAAAATTAGGTTTTTGGAGGGTTGCATACCAAGTTGGTATCGATGACATAGTTGATATTGAACCTATTACACCTGCCAATTGACAAATCACGATAGCAGCTATAAGTTTTACGATTTTCATTCTATCCATAATAAATATTAAGTTGATTCCAATATAAAGCAAACCAGTTTCCAATCTGTAAAACCAAAAGTCTTAAATCTTTTCTTATGATTCTATTTGATTATGTCAGGTTTTCCATTTGATAGAAAACTTTTATTCTTTATAATCCTACCTTTATTCTTCACTCCAATCAATGCTTCCAATTATTCTATAACAAATTACAACGTTGAAATAGACCTAACTGCCTCTGGTCTATCGAATGAAAAAATCCAATTAGAAGTATCTAACTTAGGTAGTGCCATCGATAATATTGCGTACGCATCCTTAACTCCACCAGAGAACATAAAGATTTATGATGAAAACGGTGAATTACCTTATAACCTAACAAAGAACGGAGAGTATCAGATTATTGTCTGGAAAATAATACCTCCTAATAGTGTCCAAAAAATAAACATACAATTCGATACTAAGGGCTTGATAGAACAAGCAGAGAAAAAATACATATTCTCCTTCAATTATAATCCTTTGGTTGAAACAAAAAAGTTCCAGATGAACCTTAAATTACCTCAAGGTTTTATCTTGTCTGATATTGTTCAATCTGTCTCTCCAGATCCTTCGAACATGAAAACTGATGGCAAGAACATCATCTTGAGTTGGAATTATGAAAAACTGGATAGGGAATTCGCATCGATAGTCGTGTACGAAAGAGGTTATACGAAAGAATCTCCTAATTATTTAATCTACGGTTCATTGGTCGCGATTATTGTCATAATATCATTAATTGCCATATACTACAGGAAAGAAAAAATGGACGTTGCCATGATGACTTTAACAGAAGAAGAGAAG
>Ga0315288_10009665_pt1 | contig 12144 bp, 6 predicted proteins | sample YL17G11_20_MG_FD_203454 | JGI IMG/M metagenome (GOLD analysis project Ga0315288, IMG submission 203454) | Sediment microbial communities from Yellowstone Lake, YNP, Wyoming, USA - YL17G11_20 | ecosystem: Environmental > Aquatic > Freshwater > Lake > Sediment | place: USA: Wyoming | collected...
TGTGCTGCATCGGGTGTTGAAGCGTGACGGCTTTCACTGCGACATCATTGCTCCCTCGCTTATCCCGCGGAAGCTCGGAGATCGCCGGAAGACCGATCGTCTCGATGCGGTAATGCTCGCGAAGCTCTACCGCAGCGGGCATCTCACGGCGGTTCACGTTCCGACAGAGACTCATGAGGCTCTCCGTCGCCTCATTCGGCTCCGGTACTCATACCAGGAGCAGTGCAAATCCACGAAGCGGCGCATCAGCGGCATCCTGCTCGCTCATGGCTTGGTATACCGCGAGGGCAAGTCATATTGGACGAAGAAGCACAAGCAGTGGTTGGGCACGCTGCGGCAGGAGCTCGAAGGCCCGATCCAGGAGGCCCTCGCCATGGAGCTCGAGCACCTCGAATACATCCAGATGCAGCGCAACGCGCTCGATGCCGATATCGAACGATACGCTCAGCAACAACCCTTCCGCGGATATGTCGAAGTGCTGTGCTGCTTACGAGGGTTGAAGACGCTCACGGCAATGACTCTTCTTTCCGAGGTTGATGATATCAACCGCTTCCGGTCTCCTCGATCGCTCATGGCCTACTTCGGGCTCATCCCTTCCGAGCGCTCATCGGGAGATCGCGAGCGACGGGGTCCCATCACCAAGGCCGGCAATAAGCACGCCAGGCGTGTCCTCATCGAAGCGGCCTGGAACAATCGCCATAATGCCGGCGCCGATCTCATCCTCAATCGACGAAGGCAGGGACAGCCCCCCGAAGTGGTAGCCATCGCTCTCAAGGCTCAGCATCGGCTCTCGCGGCGGTTCTATCATCTGAGCCACAAGAAGCATCTCCACGTCGCCATCACCGCCGTGGCCCGAGAGCTTTGCGGCTTCGTACGGGCTATTATGAAAGCGGCGCCCTGTCGCCAGAACGCCGCTTGAGTGAAATACATGAACGAGAGGAGAGCTGCGATAGGAGAATCCTCATCTGAAGTATGCGGTACGGGCTTCGCCCTAATCCGCGTCACCTAGATAGAGACGGCTCCGGACGAACACACTGAAATGCGGTATCCAACCCGCGGATATCAGCTTGATGATCGTCGGTAATTGCTCTCCTCTCGCCCAAGAAACGGAGGTTGACACAGCCGGATCCATATCATTTTAAGAGCACCATTTTCTTCGTCAGGGATCGTTTGCCCGCCGTGAGGCGATAGAAGTATATCCCCGTGCCGACGGCTGCGCCCCGCGCGTCCCTGCCATCCCACGAAACCTCATGCGCACCCGCCTCGCATTCGCCATCAAGGAGCGGCACGATCTCCCGACCGGCGCAGTCATAGATGGCAAGCCTCACCCGCTCCTTCCCCGGCAAATGGAAGCGAATGGTCGTTATTGGATTGAAGGGATTCGGGTAGTTCTGCGCGAGCGAGAGCTCGAGCGAAGGGAGCGAGATCTCCTCGCTCTCGAAGAGAACCCTCCGCTCACCGGCCGTCTCGATATCGACCCTGTAGCGATATGCGATCCCCGGGCGGCACGTCTCGTCGGAATAGATGAACGAGAGGCCATCTCTCCGGAGCCCCGCATCGCCGAGCTCCTCATAGGCATCGCCCCCCGAGGCACGGAACACCATGAACCTCGCATCGGCATCCACCTCGGCGAGGCGCCACTCGATGACAATCCGCGAACCTTGTGCTCTGGCCGCGAAGCTCTGGAGAAGGGTCGCCACGGTCTCGCCGTTCCCCGTAATGCGCATCGCATAGACTGCCCCGATGGTATCCTGCCTCATGTCCCGCCACGTGATGATCGCCCCACCCTCGCCATTCGGGATCATCTGGGGATAGTACTGGCCGTCGATGGCGCTGCAGACGACCACGCCCGTATCCGGCCAGAGGAGGTTCCCGTCGGGATCGACCCGCTGGGCGAAGATGTCCCAGGACGTTGCGGTGCCAAGACCCTCCTGCCAGGTAATCAGCGCACCCGCTGCGTTGTCGGATACAATCTGCGGGGCTGACCATTCAAAGCCGGTCGCCGCAGGCCCCATCTTGATCATGATTCCATTTGAAGTCCATGCGGGGATGCCACTGGATTGCACTTTTTGGGCATAGATGTCGTCCCGGTTATCCCGCTTATCCATCCAGGCGATTATGGCGTTGCCGGCACTATCAAGCGTTATTGAAGGGGCCACCTGATCTTGGCTTGCCACGCACACGGGGACATCTCCCGTTGGCCAAAGGATCCCCGCCGAGTCGATGTGCTGGGCAAAGATGTTCTCATAGCCGCCAGATGACCCGCTGCTCCACGAGACAAAGGCACCCCCGCATTCATCCTCGATACAGATCAGTTGCCATTTAATCCCGGTGGAAAGAGTAATAGGGACTCCAGCTGCAGTCCACAGCTTGTTCCCATTACCGTCGATGCGTTGGGCATATATGAAGGAGTTCAGGATGCTATTGCGCTCATCCTCCCATACGATTATGGCACCCCCCGATCCATCGGAAACCGCTCTGTGCCGATCCTGCCAATAGGAGGTTGGACAAACGGCAATCCCATTTGTCGCCCATTGTGCGTTTCCGTTGCCGTCGAGCTTCTGGCAATAGATTTGACCCACTCCACTCCGGTCATCACGCCAGGCGATATAGAAATTCCCACTTCCGCCCGCAACAATCGCGGGGCCGTATTGTCCGTATCGCTCGGCAGATACCGATACGCCATTCGTAGCCCATTGGATGTTGCCTTCGGCGTCGATGCGCTGAGCGTAAATGTCATAGGTGCCGCTTCGTGTATCGCGCCAAGCTATGATCGCCCCCCCGGCGCCATCCGCCGATATTTGCGGATCCATCTGAGTTCCCGCGACCGTGCATATAGGAACCCCCGTGGATTCCCAGAGAACGTTTCCATCGCGATCGATGCGCTGGCAGTAGACATCCAAGCCGGTACTCTCGGTTCGGTATTCATCCCACGTAATGATGCCCCCCCCCGAGGCATCCGGGGTCAAATAGGCATACCATTGATCGCTGGGATATGGACAGAGCGCCACGCCGTCTTTGATCCACCCGGCTTGTGGCTCCCTGGAGGCCAGAGAAAGCGTCGCAACCAGAATCAAGGCGATGCGGCCAAGTGTTCCCTTTGTGGATTTCATTTCCCCGCCAATAGATTAAATGATCTGTAGTCCCAACTATACCTTAAGACTAACGCAGATATTTTCAGATTACAAGAATTATCTAATAGTGCTTGACAAGAAAACAACGATGCCCGCATTCTCGGTGCGGGTTATTCTTAGCGGTATTCATCTCTTGGGACGCAGATTGCAGTACAATTCAGGATCCTTTTTCGAAGGTGGGTAAATCCATGAAGAAGCCGATTGCTTGCGGCGCATTCGCATGCATTTTCCTTTGCGTGGTCTCCTGGGCGGCGGCGGCCTACGATATGCGCGATATCTTGCCGGATCCGGCAGCAAGCTCATCTCGCAAGCCCACTCCGGGGATTATCCTTGTGACTGTATGGCAAAGCGAGAAGGAGCACAATAGCTTCTATACTGTAAATAGCGAGGTGAAAACGCTCTTGGGGGAGCGCGCCACTTCCGAATTGAGAGCACGCGGTCTGAGAAAGAGCAGGGTGATCTATAAGGGCGACAGCTACTGCACCTATGCATTATACTTCAACCAGACTGGGCGAGAATCCGAACTCGTCCGATATTTAGAGAGCCAACCTGGAGTTGTCCGCGCGAGGTTGGATTATCCGCTCCAACTGCTTGCTGAGCCAAATGATCCTATCTATCAACCGGATTCTACTGATTTCTCGACACACTGGGTGCCTGAAGACATGAATTATCCCAATCAAAAGGGATATCACATGTGTCAGACGCCCTGGACGTGTTGCTGCGAAGATCCCTGCAGCCAAATGACATATGGTTATTATAGAACCTTAGATTCTCTTCATTTGTCCGACCAATGGTATCTTCAGCGCGTTCGGGCGAACAGGGCTTGGGATATAGAAAAGGGCGATCCGTCAGTCAAGATCATGGTGATCGATTCGGGAATCGATCTCGATCATCCCGACCTTGATGGCCATATCTGGGATAACTCCAGCGTGGATCCCGAGGGGGATGCGGATAATGACGGTCGTCCAGGCAGCCCTTGGGGATTTGCCAATCCTATTATTAACAAAGACATAGACGGCGATGGCCTAGAACTATATGGAAATGATGGAGAGTGCGATTGCGGCGATGATGGAGATTATGGCTTCGGTCCCAATGCAATGGATGACTATCCACCGGGCCCAGGAGGGGGCGACGACGATCCGGGCGGAGGAACGAATCCATGGCAAGACAATCTCTGTGGCCCCGGCAACGAAATGAACCCGCTGGACACGCTCTTCAATGATGACATGGATGATGTTCAATTCATGAAGAACGATGACGACGCGAACGGCTATCCTGACGACACCCATGGAGTCAATCTCTACGATTTGATTGATGATTTTGGTCCTGGAGGAATTCCTGATGGATTGCCGGGGGTCAAGGACTGGGGAACTAACGATATTGACAAAGATGGTGGCAGGCATTTCAACGATCCGGAGGTAAGAACATCGGATTTCAATGGCAATGGCGTGCCACTCTGCGGACCTGATTCTTCTTGCGATGCCGGGGAAGATGGAGATTATGGTTTTGGGCAGAACGGGATCGATAATTCTCCCTTAGGCCCCGGGGGCCTTGATGACGATCCAGCCGATGGTGGATGGGCTGACAATCTAAGAGGTCCAGGATCTCAACATCCTGCATTGCCATTTGACGATGACATGAACGACGTTCTTTTTCTAAGATATGATACTGAGGAGGATGGAAAACCCTTCGAAGGGCCTCGTGATGACAGCTGTCCAAAGGCTTATGCATGCCATGGTACGGGAATGGCGGGGATCATCGGCGCCGAAACGAACAATTCAGAGGGAATGGCCGGTTTTGTTTGGAACTGTACACTCTTGCCGGCGAAGGTTGCCATTGGCTTTCCGGAATATGAATACGATCCTGGTGATACAACATCCTTCTTGCATTGGGATCCCCAAGCAGCGGTGGAGAGGCTCATACTGGCCATTGATTATGCGATCGATAAGCAAGTTGATATCGTGAATATGAGCCTTGGCTGTTACCCGGGTCTAGTGCCTGGAGAAAATCCGCTGAACGATCCGGATCTCGAGGCGAAAATCAATGAGGCGCATGATGCGGGAATAATACTCGTCGCTGGCGCTGGAAATGAGCCCCATAATTATTATCTATACCCTGCTTCTTTTGAGAATGTAATTTCCGTAAGTGGAGTTAATAGGCATGAACAGAAAGCGACCTATACGACTTACAATGATAAGGTTGACCTGTGCGCCCCCGTGGGGAATGAGGCAGCGGACTTCAATGCGAATGTGAACCCGCCACATGGCATGAACGACCGTGGTGCGGACTGCACCACAACGGCGTATTACAACAATCCACACGGCATGTTTTTCGATCCAGATAGCCTGAATAATGTTCACGGGTATGCAACCACAGCCCTGAAGACTTCGGGCGCCACAGCTCAGGTCTCCGGTCTTGCGGCATTGCTTGTTTCGTTCTATCCAAAGAGCAGAGTTGCGCAGATGTTCCCCAGTGAGTACACCCCCTCTGTTAACGATGACTTCTACGCGGATTTCATTGAGAGGGAAATACAGCGAGGCTGCGTTCCGTTGCCGACGGATACGTTTTACACGCATGGCTGGCTCGGCGCCGGGAGAATAGATGCCTTCAGATCTCTAACGCAATGGGGATCGATCACGGAAGATGCGATTTGGAATGATAGTGTATATGTTTGCGGAGATCTGAGGATCGAGGAGGGCGCAACCCTGACGATCATGCCGGGGACCACGGTATATTTCACTACTGAAGATGATGGAGACTTGTGGGTCGATTCATCGAGGGTTGCGGTTATAGTTCTGGGCACTCTGAATGCGAACGGCACGGCCCAGAATCCGATCGTCTTCAAGTCTTGGGATGAGAATCCCTCTCCCGGCGATTGGTACGGTATTATCTTCTCGAATGAAAACTCCTCGGGTTCCTTATCTCACTGCAATATTCAGGATGCGAAATACGGCGTCGTTAGCAAGACCACAATTGCAATGAACGCCTGCGAAATCTCAAACTGCAGCATTGCCGGTATCTACATGTACGACGACGTGGACAGCCTGTCCGTCGTCAATAACGAGAGCACAATCAGGCACTGCAGCATAAGCGAAAACGATTACACCGAGGCTTCCGGCATGCGCATCTGGAACTGTCCCCTCGAGATCACGGTCGACAGCTGCACGGTGAACATGAACTACCGGGGCATCTGGGTCAGCAACGCCCGGCCCACGATATCCTGGTGCGAGATAACCGACAACGAAGAGGACGGAATCTGGGTGACGAGCTATCGATACCCCACGCCCTATCCGTATCCCACGATCAGGAGATGCCAGATTTCTTTTAACGGCGCAAGCGGCATCTACTGCATGTACAATAAGGCGCAGGTCACATACACGAAGACCTGGGGGAACGGAAGCTATGGCATCCTGGCATATGGTGTCGATGCCTATCCCGAGATCGACCATTCGAAGATCATCAACAATATGGTGGCCGGCGTGAGGGCCGAAGTAGGCGGGAGGGCGATGCTCGGCATTGTAAGCCTCGGAAAGGGTCAGAACAACTCGCTCTACGGCCAGGTCAAGAATGTGTACAACGCGAACGCCTCCATGCTGTATGCCGAGAACTGTTGGTGGGGCGTAGCGCCCCCGGACAAGACGAAGACGTATGGCCCGGTGGATTACACTCCCTACCTGACGAGCGATCCGGTGCCGAATCTCGCCCCGAGCAAGCCGAATAAGATGCCACCGGTTTTTGCTCTCGCGCAGAACTACCCCAACCCGTTCGGCACCGCCTCGGAAGCGACATCGATCCGATTCTCGATTCCGTCGTCCGGCAAGCAAGTGGTCTTGAGAGTCTATGACGTCTCGGGCAGGCTCGTGCGCACACTCGTCGATGGAGTGCGGGAAGGCGATCAGTATGTCGCCACGTGGGATGGGAGGAACGACAGGGGAGCTCGAGTCGCGGCCGGCATCTATTTCTACAGGCTGCAGCACGGGCCTCGGACTATTACGAAGAAAATGGTGCTTTTCCGATAATGCAGGAGGTCGATGTTATGCGTACGTATGTTGTATTGATTGCTCTGCTTGCCGCCGTGCTTGGAGCGGCGAGTCTTCAGGCGAAGGAGCTCGTCATATTGCCTGCCAAGGTTGAGGCGATCGTATCGCCGACGGACGCCAGAGACTCGCGGGTGTTGGTTTACTTCGAGCTTCCGAAGGAGCTCTACGGCAAAAAGGTAGTGATAGATAACGCAGCATTGGTATTCGAGGCTCAGGTGACCGACGCGGAGTTCGGGATGGTGCATATCTTTCCCGCGACGAGAGCGTGGCAGACGGAGGCGAGCGTCGCCTGGAACTCCCCCTGGGATACAGCAGGAGGAGACTTCACGCAGCGGATCGCCGGCAAGAGCGTCACGCTCAAGGCCGCGAATGGCGAGGGGGAAATTCTGTCCAACGTCACATTTATCGTGATGGACTGGATCTTGGGGAGACTCGCCAATAACGGGCTCATTCTTGTTCCATCGCAGGAAGATCTGAAGAATTCAACTGTCAGATATGGCTTCCAAAAGGGGAGCATCAAGCTGATAGTTGAGTGCACCGAGTAGCAGTTGGATCGATACGTCACTCTGAGAAGCCTGTTCTGGAAACCAAAACCGTCGATGTTTTCGGATTGCGGGTGTTCAAGCAATTGACAGTTGCGCGGTGAACTGAGTTCACGTCAATAAGAAATCCTTATATGAATAGATTTCGGCTCTTCTAGTGGACGAGCATTCCATCTCGAAAGGCTTCATTGATATAGACGCTCTGCATCAGCTAATGTAGTGTTTCAATAACGGCTTTACAATGAGAGATCTTTTCGACGATCTCTTGGGCTCGCTTGGTCCAGACAAAGGGTTTCGGGTCCTCGTTATGACACTGGATCTATTCCTCGATGGCAGTCACCAATTCCGGTACACTACAGAAGATGGCCAGGTCGTGACCTGACGCGGATTTCTTGACGAATAATTACAGCCTGAAGAGTGAATTCGGAGCAAAAGAGATAACGATAGACGTGACGGAGATAGTTCAGAAATGGCAAAGCGGCGAATTGGCGAACAATGGGATGATGCTGAAGCTCTCCGCCGATGATCTCAAGACTTTCTCCGATCTGAAATACGGTCTCGATCAAGAGAAAGTGCTTCTGAGAGTATTCTACAGCTACGAATACAAGTAGGTTGTAGTTTTTCGACCCGAGCCATTCAAGAGAGATTAGGACACTCCTGAGCACACCTCGAACGGGGATTGACGCCCGAGCGAAACCAGATTATCTTACCTATACAGGCTCAAACAGCGGGGGGACAGCGATGATGCGCGGAATCCGTGGCAAGCAGCCTCTGTTGATTTTGGCGGCGGCGCTCGGCAGTGCTGCCCTCGTATTCTTCCTTACCACCCCCGGATGCGATACAGAGGACCCCGTCGGACTTCATCGACATGGCGACCCGACCGGGGAGCTCGTGAGCCGCACGGATTGCAAGATATCCGAGGCGACGGGCACCTCGGGGGAGGCAGCTGCGGTTCAGGATTGCTTCGCGTATGAGCTGAAGAGCGGCGACACGCTGATCCTTGAGCATATAGACGCCGCGTTCAACTGCTGCCCCGGCGAAATCACCGCCGATATCTCGATCGTAAACGACACGATCACGATCGTCGAGCGAGAGTCCGAGGCCATGTGCCACTGCCTCTGTCTCTACGATCTCAACTACCGGTTAACGGGAATCGAGGCGGGGACCTATACGATCCAGTTCATCGAGCCCTACACGACGGACGCCGACGAACCGCTCCGCGCGACCGTGGATCTGTCCGCCGCACCCTCGGGGAACTTCTGTGTCGACCGAAGCGGCTACCCCTGGAACACCGGCGGCGGCTCGACGGAACCGTCCGGCGTGCTCATCTCTCACACGGATTGTCATTCCGAGGAGAGCGGCTCCGCCGCGTACAAGGTGCCCACGGACATGTCGTGCGTCGATTGGCGGTATTCGGGCGACGTTCTCCGCCTGAAACACATCAACGCCGCGTTCAACTGCTGCCCCGGCGACATCACCGCCGAAATCTCGATCGCAGACGGCACCATTACGATCATCGAGCGCGAAGAGCAGTCGATGTGTGATTGCAGCTGCCTCTACGACCTCGAGTACGAGATCAGGAATCTCGAGCCCCGCTCGTACACGATTCGGTTCGTCGAGCCCTATGTACGGCCCGAAGACGAGCGGCTGGAATTCTCCGTCGATCTGGCCGACCTGCCTGCGGGAATGCACTGCGCCTGGCGGGAGCGCTACCCATGGGGGTATCTGAGCTCCATGCCGCATGACAAGGCCGTGCTCGATGCGCTGCGCAAGGAGATCATCGAGCTCATCGGAACTGCTTCGTGCGGCGCCGGCGGCGAGTGCCGCTCTATCGGGCTCGGCGTCAAGCCGTGCGGCGGCGTCTGGGAGTACCTCATCTACTCGACCACGACGGCCGACACCATCGAGCTGAAATACGGCGTATCGAGGTACAACTCGTTCAATAACGGCTATAACCGGCGCTACAACATCGCCTCGGACTGCATGTTTGTTCTTCCTCCCGAGATCGGCTGCGTCGAGGGAATGTGCGGCATTCTCGACGGCACGCGCTAGCCGGCTTCCCATACGAGATCACCCTCCCCCGACACGGCACAAGGTAATTTCTTATATTTCATAACGTTGCAGCGAGTATTCCTTGTTTTCTGTGGACAGACGACGGCAAATATTGCATATCTAGCATGTCCATAAGAGCTTCAATGACGTTCATATTGGACTGAAATCAGGGAGGTTGCATTGGCTATCATCCTCGACGGCACCGGGCTCACCCTCGAGAAGCTCGTCCGGATCGCGCGAGGCGGCGAGAAGGTGGAGATCGCTCCCGCCGCGATCGAGCGCATGAGAATCTGCCGGGATATGCTCGAGAAAAAGATCAAGGCGCACGAGATCATGTACGGCGTCAACACCGGCATCGGCGAATTCTCCGAGGTCGTTCTGAACGACGACCAGATCAAGGATTTTCAGAGGTATCTCATCTACAACCACGCGGCCGGAATCGGCGATCCCGCCCCCATCGAGTACGTGCGCGGCGCGATGGCTTCGAGGATCAACGTCCTCTCGAAGGGGCGCTCGGGCAACCGTCCCGAGATCGCCGACACGTACGTCGAGATGCTCAACAAGGGGGTCACGCCGTTCGTCTGCCAGAAGGGCTCGGTCGGCGCCTCGGGGGACCTCGCCCCCATGTCGCAGATCGCGCTCCTGCTCTTGGGCGAGGGACAGGCGTACTACAAGGGCGAATTGCTCGACGGCGCGGAAGCGATGAAGCGCGCCGGTATTCCGGTTCCGGGGCTCGAGGCGCGCGACGGGCTCGCCGCCATTAACGGCTCAAACCTGCTCACGGCGATGAGCGCTCTCATGCTGTACGATACGAATCGCTGGCTCAAACAGGCGGAAATCGCCGCGGCGATGACGCTCGAGGCCCTCATCGCGAACATGAAGCCCTATACGCCGCTCCTCCACGAGGCCAGGGGCTTCCCGGGCGCCGTCCGCTCGGCGAAGGCGATCCTGAAGCTCGTCGCGGGGGGAGACGTCGTCGAGGGAAAGGTAAAGACCAAGGTCCAGGACGCCTACTCGATGCGCTCGACGCCGCAGGTCATCGGGGCCGCGCACGACGCGGTCGCGTGGGCGCGCTCGCAGGTCGAGATCGAGCTCAACGGCGTCGGCGACAATCCGATCTTCTTCGCCGAGAAGAACCTTACGATATCCGGCGCCAACTTCCAGGGCACCCCCGTGTGCCTCCCGATGGACATGATCGGCGTGGCCGTCACGATGGTGAGCGTCATGTCCGAGCGCCGGATGAACCGGTTGAACAATCCCGCCTTGAGCGTCGGCCTTCCCGCCTTTCTCACGAAGGGCGCCGGCATGTTCTCGGGATTGATGCTCAGCCAGTACACCGCCGATATGCAGATCGTCGAGCAGCGGATCCTCTGTATGCCGGCATCGATCCAGTCGATCCCGGCCGCCGCGGACCAGGAAGATTTCGTCTCGATGGGGATGAACACGGCGATCAAGAATTTCCAGATCCTCGACAACGCCTATGGCATTCTCGGGATCGAGTTCATGGCGGCGGCGCAGGCGCTCGATTTCAGGGAGTTCAAGCTCGGCCGCGGCTCGGCGAAGGCGAAAGAGGTCATCCGTCGCCACGTCACGTTTCTCGATATCGACCGGCCCCTCTATCCGGATCACACGCGCATGAAGGAGCTCGTCAAGTCGTGCGAGATCCTGGATGAGGTGGAAAAAGAGGTCGGGAGCCTCGGCTGAGAGGCTTCAGGGCTTTCGGCGAGCGATGCCGCGACTGAGCATTTTCTTGAAACTTTTCGCCATCCTTTTCGGTATTACTAATTACGCTGGCGCCGTACAAGCGGCCAAAACGGCCCGGAAAAGTCCAACCATCTTCGTGGAAAGGAGTTACCGGTGGGTACAAGGGGAGTTTTCGTTCTTCTGCTTCTTTTGATCCTCGCCGCCGGCACCGTGCAGGCGGCGCCCGAGGGGCGCCTCATGCGCTACCCTGATATCAGCGCGGACAATATAGTATTCACGTACGGAGGCGATCTCTGGATCGTGCCGTCCGGCGGCGGCGTCGCGAGACGCCTCACAACGCACCCCGGCTTTGAAACCCTGGCGAAGTTTTCACCGGACGGCAAGCAGATCGCCTTCACGGGTAGCTACGACGGCAACTCCGACCTGTTCGTCATGCCGGCCGGAGGCGGTGAACCGGTACGGCTCACCTTCGATCCGAGCCAGGACATCGTCGTCGATTGGCACCCGGCGGGAGAAAAGGTGCTCTTCCGTTCGCCGATGTTGAGCAAGACGAATCCGGGTCCGCGGTACAACCGCCTCTTTCTCGTCGACGCGACGGGCGGATTCCCCGAAGTGCTGCCGCTGTTCGAGGGCGGGCTCACCTCCTACTCTCCCGACGGGAAGAAAATCGCG
>Ga0315288_10009666_pt1 | contig 12142 bp, 9 predicted proteins | sample YL17G11_20_MG_FD_203454 | JGI IMG/M metagenome (GOLD analysis project Ga0315288, IMG submission 203454) | Sediment microbial communities from Yellowstone Lake, YNP, Wyoming, USA - YL17G11_20 | ecosystem: Environmental > Aquatic > Freshwater > Lake > Sediment | place: USA: Wyoming | collected...
CATCGGGCTTGTAAGCACCTTTTAGCGCCCTGGTGCACTTTCTCATGAGGTCGAAGTGCTCGAACAACTCCTCATCGGTCAGCTCCTCAAATGCAGCAAGGTGCCTGTAGGACGCTACCATAATGTGACCAGGATTATAAGGATAACGGTTTAACATAACGAAGTTCTTCTTCCCCCTGAACAGGATGTAGTTTTGCCTATCGCGTTTCTCCGTGGGTTTCTGGCAAAAGATGCACCCCTCTCCCTTTGCACTCCTTATATATTCTATCCTCCAGGGTGCCCATATTTCCCTCATCTGGCCTCCTTGGCATTGAAAACCTCTGTATTAATGCCCTGCGCATTCTACCAGAAGTAACCTTTTTTTTCGAGTCCAGGTGCAGACTTGGACTGGGTGCGCAGATATGCTATACTTTACACGCTGGTTTCACTGAAAAGCGAAAAGTCGGTCTGGTAATAAAGGGGGGCACCAATGATTGCTTTGTACCTTACCTCTATGGGTGAGGCTGCCGGGAAAAGCGCTCTCTGCGCTGCCCTGGGTAGGAACCTTAAAGCAGAGGGGGAAAGGGTTGGGTTCTTCAAGCCCGTAGCCATCCTCACTGAGAAAGCCAGCACTGGCACGGCTGACCAGGACACCGATTTCATAAAGAAGGCTCTGGCACTAGAGGAACCAGTCGACTTGCTCTGCCCGACGTCGCTCAGCGCAAAGGACTTCCAGTCCACAGCTAACGAGAAGGAGCCTGCCTGGCTCAAGAAAGCCAGGGAGTCTTTCGGCAAGGTCTCTCAGGGCAAGGATGTGGTGCTGATTGAGGGCGTAAGCGGCTTCAAGGCAGGCAGCGGCGCAGCGCTCGCAGGAAGCCATACGGTGGAAGCTCTGGGAGCCAAGGCTATACTCATTGTCCGCTATCAGAGCGACCTCGATGCCAACCAGATTGTATCCGCAGCCAAAGCATTAGCAGGCCACTTGCTCGGGGTAGTTGTCAATGCCGTGCCACAGCGCAGGATGGATTCAGTTAAAGCCACCCTCGTGAAATCAATAGAGCAAAACGGCATCAAAGTCCTGGGCGCACTGCCCGAGGACCGAGTGCTGCTGTCTGTCAGCGTCGGAGAGCTTGCCGAGCTTCTGGGAGGCAGCATCCTGAATTCGCCAAAGAGCTCAGGAAATCTGGTGGAAAGCGTGATGGTGGGAGCTATGTCACCCGACCCTGCGGTCTCCTACCTCAGTCTAAAGCAAAACAAGGCAGTGGTCACCCGCGGCGACCGCCCCGACATCCAGTTGGCAGCCCTGGCGACTTCGACCAGTTGCCTAGTCCTCACCGGAGATATAAAGCCTCTGCCCAATGTCCTGGGTCACGCCACCGAAATGGCGGTGCCCGTAGTGTCAGTTAAAGAGGGCACAGTGCCCACCATGGAAGCTCTGGAGAATATCCTAGACAAAGCCAGGTTCTCCCACCAGAAAAAGGTGGAGCGGCTGGGAGAGCTTGTGAAAGAGCACATCAGCCTGAAATTATAGGCTCGTCGTTAAGGCATTTTAGTAGGGGCATCCGCCTGAGGCGGATGCCCTCTCTTAATCCCTCAGGGCGAACTGAGACCGTAATGACTCCGTTCGTGGTTCGACCAGCTCACCACGAACGGCTACGGTTGTATGTCTCAAGCAGTACGAAAGTAGGATACCACCCAGACAGGCTATGCGTTATACTTTTAACTTGCTGTATTTCGACTTGTTAGTTAATAAAGGAAAGGGCAGGGTAGAGCAGCTTGCATAAGGGAGATGCTGTGTCACCAGTGCTGCAATGGATGAAGGGCAGGGTCAGGAAAGCGGTAGAAAGGGACCGCCGCGTTGAGAACTCTGTGGAGAAGATCTCGAGGTTCCTCTGGCCCTGGACGGAACGTCAGCTTCTTTTCTTTGTGGGTACTGTGGCTGCTCTGGACTACCTCAGCACCTATGCCGTACTGGAACTAAGCGGAAAGAGGTATCTCAACGAGGGTGGTGCGCTGGCAAGCTGGGCGCTGGAGAAAGGCGGATTCGGGGGGCTGTTTCTGGTGGACCTAGGCGCTGTGCTCGCTATATCGCTTGCAGCATTAGCCCTGCGCTTCATCCTTTATAAGTACGGCTTTAAGGGTTTCAGCAGGGCTGCATTTGTGTTTTTGCTCGTGCCTTATGCAATTATGGCTATCGTCGCTGTTTTCAACAATCTGGTGCTGGCGTTCATATAGCCTTCAGCAGTCAGCTATCAGTGCTTAGCTTAGAGGCAATTCTGCAACTACTGTGGTGCCCTTGCCCGGCTTGGATTTGACCGTCAACGTGCCGCCGAGCAGACTGGCACGTTCCTCCATGCCGGCAAGCCCCAACATACCCCCGCTGGCAAAATCGCCCAGCCTTTTGGGAGGCTCGAAACCCTTGCCATTGTCAGCAACTGTTATTAAAACCTTATCCGCACTGTACTCCACTTTTACCAAGGCCTTGGTTGCCTCGGAATGCTTCTTGGCATTGGTCAACGCCTCCTGAGCGATGCGGAAAATCACAAGCTTAGTCTCAGGGGACAGGTCGCGTTCCGCTCCGCTCACCTCTACGCTGACTTCAGTCCTATGCTCGCGGCTCACGCTCTCTGCCATCCATTTCAGCGCAGCTACTAAACCAACGTGGTCCAGAATGGCTGGCCTGAGTTCCTGCGCATAGTGCCTCAAGCCCTCCAGAATCTCCAGAGCAAGGCTATGCAACTGGGTTAGTTTATCACGCACCTGCTTGGGCAGCTTATCCCCAGGCTCGGATATTATCGAGTCCAAACGGTGTATCAGCAGCAACAGGGATTGGCTGGCGTCATCGTGAAGCTCACGCGAGATGCGTTTGCGCTCGTCCTCCTGCGCCATGAGGACCCGTTTGAGCACAAAACGAAGATTATCACGCATCTTTCGTTCTTCAGTTACATCGCGTCCGATATGCTCGAACCCGACAGGATTGCCATCGGAAGTTTTGAGCCTGCTAGCAACCTCGATGATTGCCTCAGAGCCATCTCCTCTCAACAAACGCTGTTCATACCGCTGGTCGATTCTCTCTCCATCGAGCACCTTCCGCCGTATCCGCCTAGCGAGGGCGAGGGCATCGGGACCAAGAAAGTCAGAGACATCCCTTCCCTCTAACTCGTGTATAGCATAACCCAGAAGCTTCTCGCAGCCTTTGTTGGCATCAGTGATTCTGCCCTCCATGTCATGGACAATAATGGCGTCGCTAGCATCCTGAAATAGCTCGCGGTATTTAGCCTCGGATTGCCGCAAAAGCTCCGTCATAAACTGTTGCTCTTGATAAAGACGAGCCTTATCTATGGCTATGCCAATCTGATTGCCGATAGCTGTCAATAGCTCTATCTCTTCGGTAGGAAATTCCCGCTTCTGGCGTGAAGCCACACAGATTGTGCCCACGACCTGCCCTCTCGATTTCATGGGGACAACGAGCTGAGCCCTGAGCCCCTCGCGGCGTACCGCTTCCCTGGACAAACGGGGGTCCTTGGCAGCATCCTTCACCATCAACGGCTCACCCGTCTCCGCCACTCGCCCGTTGAAGCCCTCGCCGAGTTTCATCTTATCCACCCCCAGGGCAAATTCCCGGGGCACACCGCGATATGCTGACAGGATTAGTTCGCCTTTCTTGTCATCCAGAAAATAGAGAAGGGCTACCTCTATCTCCATGACATCGGCTACTATCTCGATAGCCGTAGGGAATATATCCTCGAGACTCTCGGCTTGAGCCAGCAAGCCGGATAGGGTGCTCAGGATAATTAGCCTTCTACCACGATACATATTCAGTCCAACTCAATGATAAGCTTCGCTGGGAACAGTTGAAGTCTATCGCTGAAGGTCTATTATCATTAGTGAAGAGAGCACAGAGTTCCGCAACGCTTTATTCGTTGTCTATGTTGGTGGGGGCCTTTTCAAGTTCAAGCCACCCCTCTCTCATCGCTTTAAGTATAGCCTCAGTGCGCGAAGCAACATCCATCTTGGCAAAAAGGTTTGAGATATGAGCCTTCACTGTACGCACAGTTACTGAGAGCTTCTCAGCTATTTCCTTATTACTCATGCCCAGTGCTGCCAACCGCAACACTTCGACTTCGCGTTCAGTGAGCTTTTCCCTCCCTCTGCCCTTGTTTTCTTCAGTCTGTATGCCCATCGCCCGCTTGAGAAGCATAGCGATTATAGAGGGGTGGAGGACCGACTCGCCCTCCCTGACAGCCCGTATAGCTGCCACGACATCGCTACCGCGAGCGCTTTTCAGCAAATACCCGGCAGCCCCTGCCTCCAGCAATCCCAAAACGTATTGAGCATCATCATAGGCAGTCAGGATTATAATGGCGGTACTGGGGCTTACTTTTTTTATCTCTTTGCTTGCCTCAATTCCGTTCAGCTTGGGCATCACGATATCCATTACAGCGATATCCGGCTTTAGCTGAGAGGCTAACTCGACTGCCTCCTCTCCATCGGAGGCTTCCCCAACCACTTCAATATCGTCCTGGCGGTCCAGCAGGTTGCGCATAGACTCACGTAGAAGGGCATGGTCATCAGCGATAAGGACTTTGGTCTTTTGCTTCATTGATACTCAGCATCCCTATGGGCAATTCACACCTTTATCAATTCTAAAGCATCGAAGTTTACTTAGCAAATACAACCTTCGATACAATTAAGTATTGTACCTTTGGCCAAAAAAGATTGAGCGAAAGTACAATGTCAGCAACATTCAAAGTCGATATACTTTATGTAGAGGAAGAAAAAGGGGGGGGATACAAATGGCTACGATATTAGGCCCAAAAAAGGAGAAGACAATGGAAGTATTGAGGAAACTCCCCAAGGGAGAAGCTAAGACAGCCCAGAGTAGCAAAGAGGCTATTCTTGAAATACTGGCTCGGGCTGCCGATGACAGCAACTTCCTGGCCCAGCTAGCCGAGAACCCCGAGAAAGCTATCGACGAGTATTATGTCCTCACCTGGGAGGAGAAGGCAGCACTCGCCAGTGGCGACATCAAGAAGATTGAGGGCTGGGTCGGGAAGCTGGATAAGAGACTGGCGACCTGGTTATGGTGCCGTCTCAGCCAGGAGAAGTGGTAACCCCTGGTCAATTGATACCAGCGGTAAACTGCAATGCCATCCCGAATGGAACTAACGCGAGGTGTGAAATGAAAGTTGCTCCAGCAACCGAAGGAGTGCCTGAAGTTACCCAGGACTCCAAGAAAATTATCGAGACCCAGATGAAAGGGATTTTAGCTTCGTTCAAAGGAGAAAAAAACGAGATAATTCCCATCTTACAGCAAGCCCAGCAGAGATTCGGCTATCTGCCCGAGGAAACGATGAAGCAGATAGCCGAATTTGTTAAAGTGCCCGCGAGCACAGTCTTTGGCATAGGGACATTCTACGCTCAATTCAAGCTCGTCCCAACAGGCCGAAATGTGATAAAGGTATGCCGTGGTACGGGCTGCTACGTACGCGGAGCGCCCCGGATAATCAGCGAACTGGAGACTCAATTGGGCATCAAGGACGGAGGCACAACGCCCGACCTGGAATATACACTGGAGACTGTAGCTTGCTTCGGCTCCTGTGCCTTAGCTCCGGTCGTGGTAGTCAACGATAAGGTGCATGGCAGAATGACGCCAGACAAAGCGAAGAAGTTATCAGGTAAGGAGAAAAGCTAGCTCCTCTCCTTACCTTTTATATAGATAGGGGGGCACAATGAGTTTCGAAAAGATTAAAAAACAGGCAGTTTCCCAATGGGAAGCAATGCTAAATAGCCCGAGACCCCGTATCTTGATCGGCACAGCCACCTGCGGTATGGCAGCAGGTGCGGAAGATATACTCCAGGCTCTGAGCAAAGAACTGGAGAGAAATAACATTAAGGCTGATATTATGCAGGTAGGCTGCATCGGGCTCTGCTACGCTGAGCCCCTGATAGAGGTAATAAAACCTGGCAAGCCCAGCGTCTTCTATGGCAACCTTACACCTGAACTCGTGGCTGAGATTGTCAGGGACTGGCTGGCTGGAGATAATCCTCGCCCCGACCTTGCTATGGGCACTCGTGGCGAAGGTACCCTGGAGGGAATCCCCAGGCTGTTCGAACTCCCGGTACTGAAACCCCAGATTCGTATCGTTTTGCGCAACTGTGGGAATATAGACCCCGCAAACATTCATCAATATATTGCCAACGGCGGTTACGAGGGCTTTATCAAAGCGCTCAAGATGAAGCCCGAGGAAGTAATCGATGAGATGAAGAAATCGGGATTGCGCGGTCGAGGTGGAGCAGGATTCCCCACCGGGACCAAATGGCAATTCTGCCACGATGCGCCGGGCACCATCAAATATATTGTTTGCAATGCCGACGAAGGAGACCCCGGGGCTTTCATGGACAGGGCAGTGATGGAAGGCGACCCCCACGCTGTCCTGGAAGGGATGCTCATCGGCGCTTACGCCATCGGAGCATCGGAGGGCTATGTTTACATCCGCGCCGAGTATCCACTGGCGATTAAACGGCTGATAGTAGCCTTAAAGCAAATGGAAGAATACGGGTTGCTGGGCGATAATATCCTGGGTTCTGGCTTCAACTTTCATATCAAGATAAAAGAGGGCGCCGGAGCTTTCGTCTGCGGTGAGGAGACAGCCCTGATGGCCTCTATCGAAGGCAACCGTGGCATGCCCCGCTCCAGGCCCCCCTTCCCGGCTCAATCTGGTTTGTGGGGCAAACCCACCAATATCAACAACGTGGAGACCTGGGCCAATGTCTCCGCCATACTTCAGAAGAGTGCAAGCTGGTTCGCCAGCTACGGCACCGAGAAGAGCAAGGGCACCAAGACCTTCTCCCTGGTGGGAAAGGTTGTGCGCACTGGGCTTATCGAAGTGCCTATGGGCATCAGCTTACGTGAGATTATCTACGGAATAGGTGGCGGAATCCTGGGAGGGAAGAAATACAAAGCAACGCAGACCGGCGGACCATCAGGTGGCTGCCTGCCCACCAACTTCCTCGATTCCCCTGTTGACTACGAGTCTTTAGCTGCCGCTGGCTCCATAGTGGGCTCCGGCGGAATGGTGGTGATGGACGAGAGTACCTGCATGGTTGACGTAGCGAGATACTTCCTTAACTTCACTCAATCCGAGTCCTGCGGCAAATGCATAATGTGCCGACTGGGAACAAAACAAATGCTGGACATATTGGAGGAAATAGTACACGGAAAAGGTAGAAAAGGAGACATCGAGCTGCTTCAGGAAATAGGCGACGCCGTAAAGAACGGTTCGCTGTGCGCTTTGGGTGGTACAGCTCCTAACCCGGTGCTGACCACTATTCGCTACTTCAGGGATGAATATGAAGCCCATATAAATGAGAAACGATGTCCGGCGTTGGCCTGCAGAGCACTGGTATCCTACTACATCATATCCGAGAAATGCCAGGGCTGCGGTATCTGCGCCAGAGCTTGCGCATCTGAAGCAATCAAAGGTGGTAAGCGCATGGTGCACGTTATAGACCAGGGCAAATGCATAAAATGCGGGACATGCTTTGACGTTTGCCCGGCTAAGTTCAGCGCGGTAGCTATTTCATCGGGTAAACCTATAGTTGCACCGGCAGAGCCTGTCCCGGTAGGCGGTAAGGCCTAAGTATGTGAGAAACCTAAGCCATTCTATGGCAAGGGAGGAAACAGATGACTACGACTGCATCAAATACAGAAGCTGCGAAAAAAGTGGCTACTATCACTTTAACCATTGACGGCAAGAAAGCCGAAGCGCCCAAGGGAGTCACTGTGCTGGAGGCAGCGCTGGGTGCCGACATATATATACCCACACTTTGCTATGACTCCGACTTGAAACCATATGGCGCTTGCCGCCTTTGTGTGGTTGAGATCGAGGGAATGCGCGGCATAGTCAGCTCCTGCACTACACCGGCAGCGGACAAGATGGTAGTGCATACTGAGACACCCAAGGTAAATCAGGCACGCCGCATGGCTATAGAGCTCATCATGGCTAACCACGTTGGCGACTGCCTTACCTGTGCCAAGAATCAGCAGTGCGAACTTCAGAAAGTCGCCAGATATCTGGGCATCGAGCAGGAGCACTTCGACAAGCTTCGCAAGGGCACGAGAGTGCTCCCTATCGATAAGAGCCATCCCGCTTTCGACCGCGACCACAACAAATGCATTCTCTGCGGCAAATGTGTGCGCGCCTGCCAGGAAATAGCAGGCCTGGGCGCTATTGACTTGGCCTACCGAGGCTATGCAGCCAAAGTAAGCACATTTGGCGATAAGCCAATCCATGATTCTATTTGCGAGTCTTGCGGTGAGTGCATCTCCCGCTGCCCCACCGGAGCCCTGCTTCCCAAGCGCACCAAGCAGGCGACGCGCCAGGTCAAAACGATATGCACCTATTGCGGCGTCGGTTGCTCCATATATCTGGGCGTGCGAGGCAATGAAATCGTCGAGGTTCAGGGCGATAAAGAGAGCCCAGTCAACAAGGGCGGCCTCTGCGTCAAGGGGCGCTTTGGTTTCGACTTTGTTAACCATCCCAGCAGACTGACCAAGCCCTTGATTCGAAAAGAGGGCAAAGGCAAAGATATACAAGTTAATGGCAACTTCCGGGATATATTCCGTGAAGCCACCTGGGATGAGGCGCTGGACCTGGTAGCCAAGAAACTCACCCAGATCAAAGAGAAATACGGAGCGGACAGCATCGGAGTGTTAAGCTCGGCCAAGTGCACTAACGAGGAAAATTACCTCCTGCAAAAGTTCACCCGGGCGGTTATCGGAACCAACAATATAGACCACTGTGCCCGTCTCTGACACTCCCCCACAGTGGCCGGTCTGGCCCAAGCATTCGGAAGCGGAGCGATGACCAACTCAATGGCTGACTTCGCCAAGGCTGACCTCCTCTTCGTGATAGGCTCCAATACCACGGAGTGCCACCCCCTTATCGGGCGAGTTATCCGTCAGGGAGTGAAATTCAGGGGCACCAGGCTTATAATTGCCGATCCCCGCACCACCGAGCTTGCCAAAATGGCAGCTATACACTTACGCCATAAGCCCGGAACAGATGTAGCGTTGCTCAATGCCATGATGCACGTGATTATCGAGGAGGGTTTGCACAATAAGAAGTTCATCCAGGAACGCACTGAGGGTTTTGAGCAACTGGCTGAGACCGTCAAGAAATACACACCGGAGATGGCTGAGAAGATAACCGGCGTACCCAGGGCTGACATAATAAAGGCTGCCCGCCTGTTTGCCGGTGTCGATAAGGCGACCGTTCTATACGGCATGGGCATAACCCAGCACACCACGGGCACGGATAACGTTAAGACCCTGGCCAACCTGCTGATGCTGACTGGCAATATCGGTCGGGAGGGCACCGGCTTGAGCCCGCTGAGAGGCCAGAACAACGTCCAGGGAGCCTGCGATATGGGAGCCCTGCCCAACGTGCTCACAGGCTATCAGGCGGTAACCGACCCGGAGAAACGTAAGGCGTCTGAGGCCGCGTGGGGTGTCAGCGCTCTACCGGCAAAACCCGGGCTTACCATGGGAGAGATGATGAGCACCAAGCCGGATGGTGGGGTTAAGGCGATGTACATCATGGGAGAAAACCCAATCATGACCGACCCTGATATGCGACACACTCGCCAAAGCCTGACCAACCTGGAGTTCCTGGTGGTACAGGATATATTCCCCACAGAGACGGCTGTAATCGCCGATATCATACTGCCCGCGACCGCCTTCGCCGAGAAGGACGGCACCTTCACCAATACCGAAAGGCGCGTGCAGAGGGTGAGAAAAGCCGTTGAGCCGCCTGGCGAGGCTAAACCGGACTGGGAAATTATCACTTTGCTGGCCGAGAAAATGGGGCATCGCTTCGGCTACAAGAACCCCGAACAGATAATGAAGGAGATTGCCTACCTTACCCCGATATATGGTGGCATTCATTACGACAGACTGGACGGGTACGGGCTACAATGGCCCTGCACAGATAGGAACCATCCTGGAACTGCCATTCTGCACCAGGACAAGTTCATTCGCGGGATGGGCAAATTCCATGCCGTGGAATACAAGCCTCCGGCGGAATCTGTCTCGGCAGAGTATCCGCTCATCCTTACCACAGGTAGGGTGTTAGAGCACTACCATACTGGAAGCATGACCCGTCGGTCTGATGTGTTGAATAAATTGAGCCCCAGCGGCACGGTTGACATCCATCCCGACGATGCGCTGAAGCTCGGCATTGTGGATGGCGATATAGTCGCCATAGCATCTGAGCGGGGTAGAATAGAAGCGCCAGTTCGCATAACAGATGAAACTGCGCCTGGACTCGCCTTCATGGCCTTCCATTGGAGTGAGTTGCCGGTAAACACTGTGACCAACACTGCATCGGACCCATCGGCGAAGATTCCTGAGTTCAAGGTCTCGGCGATCAAGGCAGTGCTGGCGGTATTGGATAGGGCTGCTCAAGATAACGCCTTCTTCGCCAGGCTGGCGGAGAATCCTGCCGAGGCGTTGAAGGAATACGAACTAACTCCTGAGGAAAAAGCAGCTATCATAAGCGGCGACATACGCAAGATAGAGTCCTGGGTGGGTAAGCTGGACGAACGGCTGAGGAAGTGGCTCATCAACAGGCTGCAACAGGAGAAGTGGTAAGTCACCTTACCATTTAAAGATAAAGGGAGGGCTCCGACGGCGTCGGAGCCCTCCCTTGTTTCAAACAAAGCCTATCACCTAGCTATCGAGAACCTTCATCGCCTCTTTTCTGTAGGCTTCCATAATATAGGGTATGCCGGTAACCTTTTCGCACTCCTCGGTCAGAGACATCAGCTCTTTCCTGGTAATCACGGGAACGCTGAAGCATCTAGCACCCGCCATCAACTGCTGCAGTCCTACTCTAATCTTCTCAGAGTAGCTGTAGATGCCCACAGCACCCATGGGGATTTTTTTCATTTCATCCTTGCCCACTATGTTAGCAACAGACTCCCAGCAGACGAAAATCTCCTCTGGTGTGGAGCCAAACTCACCGACCGTCTTGGGCAGGTCGTTGTCCTTGAGCCAGATGGCGATGTTCTTGCCCACCATGCCCGGAATCATCAAAGCGCGCCCCATGCAGACCGCTTTGCAGAACGGAGCACCCAGAGCCAAGGCTTTGAATACGCCGTCCTCACTGCTGAACCCGCCAGCGAAGGCTATATCGGGTGGGCGCTCGCCTTTATCAGACAGCCTCTGGCAGAACTCATAAGCCGCAGCATGGAGATAGAGGCTGGGTATACCCCACTCCTCCATCATGCGCCAGGGGCTCATGCCCGTGCCACCTGAGGCACCATCTATAGTGAGCAGGTCTATCTTAGCTTTGGAACCCCACTTGATAGCCATAGCCAGCTCACGCAAACCATAGGCGCCTGTCTTCAGAGTGATGCGCTTGAACCCCAGATTCCTTAACCTCTTTACCTCTTTGTAGAAACCATCCTCATCTATGAAACCCAGTCGGCTGTGGCGCTCGAACTCCTTTATAGCGCCATCCTTGAAGGCAGCCTGGACAACAGGGTGCGACGGGTCAGGGGTTATGATATATCCCCGTTTCTGGAGTTCCAGAGCTCGTTCCAGGCCATTGACCTTTATCTCACCGCCGATGCACTTCGCGCCCTGCCCCCACTTCAACTCGATAGTGTCGAGTCCGTGCTTCTTGCTCACATACTCGGCAACGCCCAGCCGGGTATCTTCAACGTTCATCTGAACCAGGATTTCGCCATAACCCTGATGGTAGCGCTTGTATATCTCGATGCGGCGGTCCATATCAGGCGAAGAAGCAATCTTGCCTTTAGAGTCAAGCTCCAGCTTAGGGTCGATGCCACAAACGTTCTCGCCGCAGACCAGCGTGACTCCGCTGAGAGCTGCACCCACAGCGAAGTGCTCCCAGTTCTTGCGGGCTATCTCGGTGGAGCCCAGAGCGCCAGTGAAGATGGGAACCTTCATCTTCACCTTCTTGGTCCAGCCATACTCGGTCTCGGTGTTCACGGCTGGGAAGATAGCTGTGTCGGGATCGCCCTTAACACCTTTGGGCAGTCCCCTGGCTCCCAGAGCATAGCCCTGGATATTCAGGTGTGAGTAGTCCACAGGGTAGTCTTTGTCGCAGCCGGCTGTTATGCTTCCGAACGGACC